>Ga0114969_10000062_pt1 | contig 81879 bp, 79 predicted proteins | sample M_130807_MF_Meta_FD_87316 | JGI IMG/M metagenome (GOLD analysis project Ga0114969, IMG submission 87316) | Freshwater microbial communities from Lake Montjoie, Canada to study carbon cycling - M_130807_MF_MetaG | ecosystem: Environmental > Aquatic > Freshwater > Lake | place: Lake Montjoie... | reverse complement strand
GTAGCCCATGTGTGACACCGACGAGTACGCCACAACGCGCTTGAGATCGCGCTGCCGCAACGTGATCAGCGCGCCGTACACCACCGAGAACCCGGCGATGCCAGCGAGAATGTAGCGAGCGTCGTGTGACTGCTGCGGCATGATTGGCAGCACGATGCGCAGGATGCCGTAACCGCCCATCTTCAGCAGCACGCCGGCCAGCATCACGGACACGGCGGTCGGAGCGTCGGTGTGCGCGTCCGGGAGCCAGGTGTGCACCGGGAACACCGGCAGCTTCACCAGGAACGCAGCCATGATGAACCAGAAGATCGCCGCGAGCGGGAGCACCGTCTCGGTCGGCGGGCTCGCCGTCAGTTGTGCGATATCGAACGTGCCGGCCTTGAAGCCGAGCAGCAGGAAGCCAACGAGCATGAGCGCGGAGCCGCCGATGGTGTACAGCAGGAACTTCATCGCGCTGTATTCCTTGCGGCCCGATCCCCAGATCGAGATCAGCAAGTACATCGGGACGAGCTCGAGTTCCCAGAAGAGGAAGAACTGAATCAGGTCGAGCGAGAGGAAGACACCCGCGACCGAGGTCTCGAGCAACAGCAGCCAGATGAAGTATTCCTTCGGCCGCAGGGTCACCCCGAACGACACGAGGATGGAGGCAACCGACAGCAGGCCCGTCAGCACCATCATCGGCAGCGACAGTCCGTCGACTCCGACCACGTACTGCACGCCGAACCCGACGTCGCTGGCGCGAATCCAGTCGAAGCGATCGACAAACTGGTACCCGGTCGCGGCGCGGTCGAACCACACGAAGGCGACCAGGGACACGGCCAGCGCGAGCACTGACACGATCAGCGCGATCACACGCGCGTCGCGCTCTCGCTCCTTCGGGAGGAAGGCGATCATCAGGATGCCGGCGAGTGGGAGGATGAGGAACGTCGTCAGCATCGGTTAGCGCTCCAGCACATTCCCGGTCAGGACGAAGAGCACGACCACCGCAGCGAGCACGCCCGCGAGCAGCAGTGATGAATACGCCTGCTGCTGCCCCATTACCGAGCGGCGCAGAATCTCGCTTTTAACGCGTACGGCCCAGCCGATGCCATTCACGATGCCGTCGACCACGTATTGGTCGAACAGCTCGCACGCACGCGCGATGCCGCCGTACAGGACCTTGCGCACGAGGATGTCCTCGGCCAGCACGTCCATGAAATACTTCTGCTCGAGGATCGTTGGAATCGGCCCGAGCTTCGAACGGATCGCCTCGGACGACGGCATCTTCGCGAGGTAGATCGCGAATGCCGCACCAATGCCGGACAGTGCGGCGAGCGTCGAGACCACAATCACCGTGGTTGAAGCCGCGACGTGGCCTTCGCGCAGTGCCTCGGGCAGCGCGCCCTCGATCAGGTGGCCGAAGCCGCCGTTCAGGTTCACCCACCCGATAGCGATTGCGGGCACCGCCAGAATCAACAGCGGTGCGGCCATCGACATCGGCGACTCGTGCGGGTGCGAGCTGTGACCGTGCTCGGACGCCTCGCCGCCGTTGTACTCGCCGGTGAAGGTCAGGATGATGGCGCGGAACATGTAGAACGCGGTCATGAAGGCGACTGCTTCGCCGATCAGGAAGAACACGGTGTTGTGATTGAACGCCGTGAGCAGGATTTCGTCCTTGCTCCAGAAGCCCGCTAGCGGCCAGATACCACTCAACGATAGCGAGCCGATCACGAACGTCCAGAATGTGATCGGCATCTGGGAACGCAGGCCGCCCATCTTTCGCATGTCGAACGTCCCAGTGGCGTGGTTCAGCGAACCGCTACCGAGGAAGAGCAGCGCCTTGAAGAAAGCGTGCGTGAACAGGTGAAAGATTGCCGCCACATACCCGCCGAGGCCGAGCGCCATGACCATGTAGCCGAGCTGCGAGACCGTCGAGTACGCCAGCACCCGCTTGATGTCCGTCGCGACCATGCCCATCGAGGCAGCCATGATCGCGGTAATCGCGCCAATCGTGGCGATCGCCATGTGCACGCTCTCGGGTGCAGCCTCGAACGTCGGGAAGAAGCGAGCGATCAGGTACACGCCCGCCGCGACCATCGTCGCCGCGTGGATCAGCGCCGACACCGGCGTCGGGCCTTCCATGGCGTCCGGCAGCCAGATGTGCAGTGGGAACTGGGCGGATTTGCCGACGGCGCCCGAGAACAACCCGAGCGTGATGCCGGTTAGCGCCGCCGCCGAGAGCGTCTCCGCGTGCTCATTCAGTGAGGTGATGTCGAAGTTGCCAGTGGTCGTCCAGACGATCAAAACGCCCAGGAAGAACCCGAAGTCGCCGAAGCGCGTGACGATGAACGCCTTCTTCGCTGCGGCGGCCGCCGATGGTCGGTCGAACCAGAATCCGATCAACAGGTACGAGGACGCACCGACCAACTCCCAGAAGATAAACAGCTGCAACAGACTCGAAGCCAGCACCAGGCCGAGCATCGAGGAACAGAACAGGCCCATGTACGCGTAGTAGCGGTAGTAGCCACCGTCGCCGCGCATGTACTCGGTCGAGTAGATCTGCACGAGCAGCGCGACCGAGGTGACCACGACCAGCATCACGCCGGTCAGACCATCAACATGCACGCCGAAGGCGATCTCGAGGTTGCCGATCGTCAGCCAGTGATGCGCCTCGTAGCCGATCGGCTCGCCGTGGCTCGTCATCACACTGCTCAGCACCCACAGCGCGAGCAGCCACGCCACAAACATCGCACCAATCATCGCCCTACCGGGCGAGATCATCTGCTTCCGCAGGACGGTCGCGCACAGCGCGCCCGTCAGTAGCGGGACGAAGTAAATGACCCAGACCGCGGCCTCAGGAATCTGCCCCATTAGATCTTGTTCAACACCTCGCGCGCGACGTGCGTCTTGCCGTCGGGCACCCAGATCTCGCGTGCATCAGTCATTGCCCCGAGTTCCAGCGGGGGCACGACACGCACGGAGAGCGCTTCGGTGGAGAACAGCTCCTTCCAGATCGCGGCGGCATAGCCGTCGGGGACTTCCATGAACTTGACCCACATCGCGTGCTCCTCGCTACCAGCGCATCAGGTTGATGCGGTCGAGGTCCACGGTCTCGCGGCGGCGATAGACCAGCACGGCCATCGCGAGCGCGGCTGCCGCCTCGGCGGCAGCCACCGTGAGCACGAACACCACGAAGACGTGTCCGGCCAGCGGTGCCGTCGGCTCCGAGCCGAACGCCGAGCCGAAGCGCGAGAACGTGAGGAACGCGAGGTTCACCGCGTTGAGCATGAGCTCGATGCCCATCAGCACGGCAATGGCGTTGCGCTTCGAGAGCGCGATCGCGATGCCGATGCCGAACACCGCGCCAGAAACCGCGAGGTAATGCCCGATGCCGATGACGAGCGGGTTCATGCCTCGTCCTCTCGCACGAGCGCGATCGCGCCGATGAACGCCGCGAGCAGCAGCACCGAGGCAAGCTCGAACGGCAGCGCGTACGTCCCGAGCAGCATCGAACCGATCGAGCGCACGGTCCCCGTGAACGACTGCGCCTCGAGGTCGCTACCAGTGAGCTGCGGCCAGATCACCCGCATCCCAACGAAGCCCATCAGCCCCGCAAATCCAAGGCCGATCAGGATGCCCGCAGGCGCGAACAGCGAGTTCGGGTTATCACGCGAGGCGTACGGCGTGAGCATCACGGCGAACACCAGCAGCACGGAGATAGCGCCGGCGTAGATCAGAATCTGCGAGACGGCGATGAAGTCCGCCGACAGCGTCACGAACAGTCCGGCCATGCCGATGAAGGCGAGGATGACAAAGATCACCGAGTGCAGCAGGTTGCGCGATAGGAACACGAGCAACCCGGCGCCGATCGTCAGGCCAGACAGCGCGTAGAACCCAAGCACGATGCCGATCGAACTCACGAGGATGCTCGCAATCGCTCAGCCGCGCGCAGGCCACCGACCTGCGTCTGCAGGCTCGGGTGCAGCACGTGCTCAGTCTCCGGCCGATAGCCGAGGAAGCGCGCCCAGCGACGAGCGACCCACACCGTGAACACGAGGTTCACGACGCCAATCGCGCCCAGCGACACCACGCCCGGCAGGCTCGAGTGGTTGAACGCCGTCACCTCGATCGCCACAAGCACCGTGTTCGCGAGATTGATTGGGATGAGGTACTTCCATGCGAACGCCATCAGCTGGTCGAGGCGGAAGCGCGGCAGCGTACCGCGCAGCCACACCAGCACGAAGTAAACAGATGAGACCTTCACTGCGAAGATCAGGTAGGGAGGAATCCACTGCTCGAGGCCGAACAGTGACCAGCCACCAAGGAAGAACGCGGTCACGAACGCGCCGACCGCCACGGCATTGCCGAGCTCGACTGCGTAAAACAGGCCGAACTTCATGCCGAAGTATTCGGTGCGGAAACCGGCGACGATCTCGGACTCGGCCTCAGCGATGTCGTTCGGAGTGCGGTTCAGTTCGGCCGTCGATGAGAAGAAGAACGTAAACAGCGCGAGCGGCATCAGCGCACCGAGCCACACGTTGTGGTCGGCCTGCCACTGCACGATCTGCGAGAGTTGCATGGAGCCGGTCATCAGCACGACGGCAACCAGCGCCATGCTCAGCGGAATCTCGTACGAGATCATCATCGCGACCGTGCGCATCGCACCGAGTAGTGCGTAGTGGTTATTCGATGACCAGCCAGCGATGAAGATCGCGATCGTCGCGAGCGACGAGATCGCGATCAGGTAAAGCACTCCGACGTTGAGGTCGAGGTAGTTCATGTTCGGTGCCCACGGCACCGGTCCCCACACCAGCAGGCCTGGGATGAACACCAGGATCGGCGGCAGGAAGAAGAGGAAGCGGTCAGCCCCGTTGGGGATCAGCACTTCCTTCTGAATCAGTTTGATCGCGTCGGCGACAGGTTGCAGCAACCCGTACGGGCCCACACGGTTCGGGCCACGGCGCACCTGGATGCGGCCGATCAGGCGGCGTTCCACCCAGATCAGCACGAGGAGCACGCCACCGACGAACGAGAGAATGCCGATCGCGCCGATCAGCGCGGTCGTGAGGTAGGAGATCCAGTGGTCACCGAGCAGGTCGTGCAACTGCGCCGGCTGCGCCTTGTTCTGCTCGTCGAGCCAGCCTCGGAGGTGCGCGATCGGGATGCCGAGGTCGCGCAGGTCGTACCAGTGGCCATCGAGCGCGCCCGATACCACGAGGAAACCGACCCCGCCGGCAATGCCTGCGAGGATCACGAGCGCGATCACGCCAATGACGAGCTTTGCGCCCGTCAGCGGCACACGCGCTGCGCGAATCGGGTCGAGGGCCGCGGTCATCGGTCGATCTCCCCTACCACGATGTCAGTCGAGCCGAGCGTCACGATCGCGTCCGGCAGCGCCGCACCGACGGCCATCTGGCGAAGCAGCGAGAGGTTGATCAGCGAAGGGGCGCGGATGTGGAAGCGCGCCGGTGCAGGCCCACCATCTGACACCACGTAGAACCCGAGTTCGCCACGGGGGCCCTCGACGCGCGCGTACGCCTCGCCCGGAGCCGGTCGCAGCGCCAGCGGAATCTCGGTCTTGTGCGGACCTGACGGCAGTCCATCGAGCGCTTGCCGAATGATCCGTACGGACTGGCGCATCTCCTCGAGACGCACCATGAAACGGTCGTAGCAGTCGCCGGTGTGACCGACGGGAATCTCGAAGTCGAACTGGTCATAGGCGCAGTACGGCTCGGCCTTGCGCAGGTCCCACGGCACACCCGAGGCGCGCAACATCGGCCCGGTGATCGAGCCGTTGATCGCCTCCGCAGCCGTCAGCACGCCAATGCCACGAGCACGTGCGATCAAGATCTCGTTGTCGACGAGCAGTTCGGTGTACTCGGCGATGCGCGTCGGCATCTCGTCGATCAGTGATTCGATCGCCGGGTAGAACTCGGGCGGCGGGTCGAAGGCGACGCCACCGATGCGCATGTAGTTCGTCGTCAGGCGAGCGCCACAGGTCATCTCGAACAGGTCGAGGATCTTCTCGCGCTCGCGGAACATGTACATGAGCGGCGTCTGCCACGCACCCGCGTCGTTGATGAACGTCCCATTTGCCATCGAGTGGCTCGCGAGGCGCTGCAGCTCCGCAAAGATCACGCGCAGGTAGGACGCCCGCTCCGGCACCTCGACGTCCGCGAGTCGCTCCACCGCTAGGCAATAGCCGAGGTTGTTCGACATCGCCGCGAGGTAGTCCGTGCGGTCGGTGAACGGGATGTTCTGCGTGTACGTCCGCTCTTCGGCCAGCTTCTCCATCGAGCGGTGGAGGTAGCCCACCACCATGTCGATGTCCTGGATGCGTTCGCCGTCCATGACGACGCGCAGGCGAAACACCCCGTGCGTCGAGGGGTGCTGCGGACCAATGTTCAGGACGTACGGCTCGGATGCGGTTGTCATCGCTCCTGCTTCCCTGTCTCAAACGGGAAGTGGGGCAGACCAGGGTGGTGGTCCGCGGAGATCTGCAGGAAGTCCTTGCGCAGCGGGAAGCCCGGGTAGCCCTCCCACAGGAACATCCGCCGCAGGTCGGGGTGCCCCTCGAAGCGGATGCCCATCAGGTCATAGACCTCGCGCTCCTGGAGCAGCGCGCCGGTGTACACGGGGTACGAGGACGGCACCGAGGCCGCCTCGTGGTCGTGGAGGCGTGCCTTCACGACGATCTGGTGGTTCTGGTCGAGCGACTGCAGGTGGTAGACGACCTCGAAGTGGTCGTAACGGTCCACGCCGCACATGTTGCTGAGCTGGGCGGCGTCCATCTCAGGGTCATCGTGCAGCCAGCGGAGTGCGTCCACGAGCCGCTCCGGGCGCACCTCGACCCACTCGTCCGTCGAGGTCACCACCGAGCCGGGCACGCCAGCCTCGAGGAGTGCCGCCACGTCCGTCCCAATCGCCTGTCGAGGTCCCCGGGGCAACTAGCGCCACTCCAGCGCGCGGCGACGCCAGGCGTACGCCAGCCCGAAGCCGAGGATCGCAATGAACAGGGTCGCCTCAAAGATCGCCGACCAGTCGAGGCTGCCGTGCACCACCGCCCACGGGTACAGGAAGATCACTTCCACATCGAAAATGACGAACCCGAGGGCGAACAGGTAATAGCGAGCGTGGAACTGGCCCCAGGCCGTCCCCTCGCTCTCGACGCCGCACTCGTAGGTGGCGTCCTTGATCGGGTTTGGGTTCTGCGGGCGCAGTCGGAGGCGGTAGAAGGCCCAGGAAGCGATCAGCGGGATCGCAGGAAATGACAGGGCGAAGACGAGGAGCACGCCGACTCGACCGAACTGCTCTGGAATCACCAGGCGGTCCCCTCTAGGCGGCACAAAACCCCTGTGTCTCGTGCCCGAGCGGTTGTAGCACGGCCCGATGGTGGGTGCAATTTTCGACAGATTCAGGACGTTCGAGGCAAAGCGAAGGCGCGTCAGCCCTCTGGCGGGGCGTCCGCTGGGGGCGCGCCATCGCGCCCCCAGCTGCTCCGGAGGCACTCCATCTGCTCGAAATCGTAGCCGTCGCGACGTACGTGGCGGGTGCGGAGGAAGCCGGCACGCCCGAACGCCGTCTGGGCTCGGTAGTTCCACGAGAGCGTGTGGAGGTAGACCCGCCGCAGCCCACGCTCGTCGAAGAGGTACTGGAGCATCGTGCGTACCGTGTCGGTCCCAAAGCCTCGAGACCAGTACTCGCGGTCGCCGATCGTGATGCCGAGCTCGGCCTCCTGCAGCATCGGGTCGTAGCCGTAGTACATGACGTTGCCGATGTGCCGGCCGGTGGCGATGTCCTCGATGGCAAAGGTGCGCCGGTAGGAGGACGGGTAGCTCAGGTCGTCGGTCATCGTTGCGAGGAAGTTTCGGTACGGCATCGTCATCGGACGGGCCGCGTCGTACTCGGCGAGCTCAGGGTCCTTACGCCACTCATAGTCGCGCGGCGCATCGTCGATGTGCTTCTCACGCAAACGGATGAGTGTGCCAGTGGTGATGACCTTGGGCGTCGTGCTGGTCACGCACCCGCCTCCTCGATGACGCCCGCCTGCAGGTCGGCGATCAGCGCACTCGCTTGCTCCACCATGGAGCGCTCGTTGGCATAGGACATACGCCCGGGCGCCTCGTGGATGTCGACCCAGGCGACGACATCATACTCGTGGTCGTGAAGCGCCATGTCCCCACCGACCGGCTCCATCAGGAAGTGGTGCACGACTTTCTGCACCAGCACGCCTTCCGACGCGATTGTGTAGCGGTAGTGGATCGTGCCGATCTCGCCCACGATCTCGACCTCGAGGCCGGTCTCCTCGCGCACCTCGCGCAACGCAGTGGCCTCGACGCTCTCGCCGGCTTCCGGCGTGCCCTTCGGCAGTGCCCAGAGATTATGTGCGGGCCGGGCCACGAGGATGATCTCGATGTGCCCGTCCTGCTCGCGGTAGACGACGCCTCCGGCGGACATCGCCCGCCGGATCGGCTTCTGCGAGGCGTTCGAGGTCACCCCGCGGCGGCGGCCGCCACCCGGGCGTCTACTGCCACCGCCGCCGTTCGAGGACGGCTCATTCACTCTCGTCGTCATCCTCGGCGTCATCGAGTGCGATCAGCCGAGCATCTGCCAGCGCGTGGCGCGCAGCGTCTGCCAGCCACGGCTCTGCATTGAGCAGCCGCGTCAGCACTGCCTCGGCCGCCTCGCCGGCGATCTCGCCGAGTGCGTGCACAGCGGCGAGCTGGACTTCGTCATCGTCGTCCTCGGTCAGCAGCGCGAGCGGCTCCACGGCCGTGTCGAGCAGCAGCTGACCGGCGGAGATCGCTGCCGCGGCGCGAGTCTCCGAGTCGTCGTCGTCGAAGTTATGTATCAGAATCGGCAGCCAGTCGTCCGAGGCATTCCGCCCCATCGCCCGGATCGAGGCGAGCCGCATGCGCGCTGTCCCCGACTCGTACTGCTCCGCAATCATCTCCGCGACCCACTCGTCCGAGGCCGCCCCCAGTGCTTCGAGCGAGCGCGCTCGCACCTCGTCCTCTTCGCCACCGTCTTCGACCGAGTCGCGCAGTGCCTCGCAGAGGAACTCACTGGCGTCCTCGGGCAGCATCCCGAACTCCATCGAGACGACGTACTGGCCGAGCACCGTCGCTGCCTCGGCCTTCACGCTGGGCTCGTCGTCCGAGCGCAGCATCGTCACGAGCAGGCGCATCACATCCTCGCGCTCCTGCTCCCAGAGCCCGCGCACAGCGAGGATGCGCGTAGCGGCGTCCGGATCCTGCAGCGCGGTCAAGTGCACGCGGTCGTAGTCGAGCGCGGAGTCGTCGTCGGCTTGCCGCTGCAGCGTCGCGAGCACCTCGCGCCGTCGTGCTGCACCGATCCGAGGCCACATCGCCAACAGGTTGCCGGCGGTCTCGTTGTCCGCGCCCGAAAGTGCTGGGAGGTCGTGGAACGGGATCGGTTGCGATTCGTCGAGGATGAGCGCGATCACCTCATCGGGAGTCGCAGTCGTCCGTTCGCGATCCTCTTCGTCGTCCAGCCGGTCGAGCTCGCCGTTGTCGTCGAACCCGCCCGCACCGTCGCCGCGTGTCTGCTCGTCGTTGTCAGGCATGGGACTCCAGTCTAACAGGCCATCGAGGTGTGACCTGACCCTACGAGAGACGCTCGGGACGAGGCTCACGCTGCAACAGCGCGCGCACAGCGTCCTGTGGCGCCTGTCCTTCGTACATGATCGCGTGCAGTGCCTGAGTGATCGGCATCTGCACGCCATATCGCGCTGCAAGGCCTAGCGCAGCAGGTGTTGTAGCTGCGCCCTCGGCGGTCTCACCAATCTCCGCCAGTGCGGCATCGAGGGCTCGCCCTTGGCCGAGCAGTTCGCCCAGCCGTCTGTTGCGCGCCATGCGGTTGTACGCGCTGGCCATCAGGTCACCCACCCCGGCGAGCCCCTGGAACGTCAGTGGATCCGCTCCCGCGGCGACGCCAAGGCGGGTCATCTCGGCGAGCCCGCGTGTCAGGACTGCCCCCTTCGCGTTGTCGCCGTAGCCCAACGCATCCACCATCCCGCCGGCAATCGAGAAGATGTTCTTCAGTGCGCCACCGAGCTCGACGCCGACGATGTCATCACTGGTGTACACGCGGAACGTTGGTCCGTGAAACGCCGCACTGAGGTCGTCCAGCGACGCGTCTGCCGAGGCAATCACCGTCGTCCCCGGCAGCCCCGCAGACACCTCGCGCGAGAGGTTTGGTCCTGACAGCGCCGCGACCGGGCGCCCTGGGAGCACATCGCGAATCACCTCGGAAATGCGTCGCCCTGTCGAGATCTCGATGCCCTTGCTGGCAGAGAGCACGGTCGCATCGGGCGCGATGTGCGCCGCGAGTGGCCCGAGGTTGGCAGCGACCGTCTGCGCTGGCGTGCCGATCACGACCAGGCGTATCGGCTCGAGCGCTGCTGCGTCGCTCGTTGCGTGGAGCAGCTCAGGCAGCTCGATCCCCGGAAGGCGTCGCTGGTTTTGTCGCGTGGTCTCGATCTCGGCGGCTTCTTGTGGCGTTCGAGTGAGCAGTGTGACCTCGACGCCATTGCGCGCGAGCAGCAGCGCGAGGGTCGTCCCCCACGCCGTCGAGCCGATGACAGCCGCCGTGCGAAAGGTCACGCGGCGCCGGGCGCCCTTGGCACACCGCCCTGGCCGAGTTTCGGCTCCGTCCCGCTCAGCAACCGCCGCAGGTTGCTGAGATGGTTGAGCTCCACCGACGCTGTCACGACCACACCGAACACAAGGTACTCCGGCGACAGTCGACCGAGGTACACGAACACCACCATCACCGCGAGCCCGAGCGCTACGCCAATCATCGACATCAGCGAGACGTACCGCGTCACCGCGAGGATCGCGAGGCCAGCGAGGATCGCCGCCGTCGCAGCGAGCGGCGCCATCGCAAGGAACGCTCCAAACGAGGTCGCCACGCCGCGCCCACCTCGGAACCCGGCGAACACAGGCCATGTGTGCCCGATCACCGCGCCGACCCCACCGAGCGTCGCCGCCCACGATGAGCCGAACACGAAATGCCCGACGAGCACGGGGATCACACCCTTGCCGATATCACCCGCCACGACGATCAGCGCCGGCACCAACCCGAGCGTGCGCAGCGTATTCGTGAAGCCAGTCTTGCCGGAGCCGTACTCGCGCACGTCCACCCCGCGCCACAAGCGGCCCACGATCAACCCTGGCTGGATCGAGCCCAGCACATAGCCCACCAGCAGCGTGATCACTGCCGCGGTCACGCCGGCTGCTCTTGTCGATCTTCAGATCGTCTGCGGAAGCGCAGGCGAATCGCGGTGCCCTCGAACCCGAAGGTCTCGCGCAGGCGATTCTCGATGTAGCGACGGTATGAGAAGTGCAGCAACTCAGGGTCGTTCACGAAGAACACGAACGTGGGCGGCTGTACCTCGGCCTGCGTCGCGTACATCACCTTGAGGCGCTTGCCGTGCACTGCCGACGGGCCGTGCTCCGACAGCGCACGCTGCATCACGAGGTTGAGCTCGGACGTCTGCACGCGCCGGCGCCGTACCTGGTCGATGTGCACGGCAAGCTCGAGGAGGTCGTGGATGCCCTCGCCCTGGAGCGCCGAGGTGAACTGCACAGGCGCCCACGGCACGAACTTGTACCGCATGTCGATCCGGCGCGCGAAGGTGTGCCTTTCATCCGGGAACTCGGCGAGGTCCCACTTATTCACGACGATGATCAGGCCTTTGCCCGACTCAGCAATCAGGCCAGCGATGTGTGTGTCCTGTGCGACGGTCGCCTCGCCCTGGTCGATCACGAGGAACACGACATCCGCGCGTGAGATCGCGTGCTCCGCCACCTGCACCGAGTGGCGCTCGACGCCGCGTTCGATCTTCCCGCGCCTGCGAATGCCGGCCGTATCGACCAGCAACATCGAGTTGCCCTCGTATTCGAACGGCGTGTCGATCGCGTCGCGGGTCGTCCCGGGCACATCGGACACGATCGTCCGAGGCTGCCCGAGGATCGCGTTGACCAACGATGACTTGCCGACGTTCGGGCGCCCCACGACGGCGATGCGCAGCCGCGGCGTGTCTTCGGGACGCTCAGCCTCCGGCACCATCTCGAGCATGCGGTCGAGCAAGTCACCGATGCCCATCCCGTGGTACGCCGAGATCAACATCGGGTCGCCAAGACCGAGCGCGTAGAGGTCAGCCTCGTTCGTGCGCGCACCCCGGCGGTCAGACTTGTTTGCGACGAGGAGCACCGGTCGCTTCGACCGGCGCAGCAGGTCGACGATCGCCTCGTCCGCAGCGGTCACGCCTTCAGCGGCATCCACGACGAAGACCGTGAGGTCAGCCTCGTCGATCGCAGAGAGGACCTGCGTGCGGATCAGCGGTGAGAATGGGTCGGCTTCGGCCCCCTCGACACCGCCAGTGTCGACGAGCCGCACGTAGCGCCCACGCCACTCGACGAAGCCGTAGTTGCGGTCACGGGTCGTCCCCGCGACTTCCTCGACGAGGGCGCGACGGGTACGGGTCAGGCGGTTGAACAGCGCGGACTTGCCCACGTTTGGGCGTCCAACGATAGCCACCAGGGGAGCGGAATCTTGTTCGGTGGTCATGGTCGCGTCAGCGTAACGGACACTGACGCCGGCTGCACTTCGCGCACGGTCACCCCCTCAGGCGCCACGACCACCACCCGGCCATCAGTCGTCCCCGGAGCCATCGAGGACGCATCAATTGTGGCCCGCACCGTGTTGGGCGCGAGCGCGTTGAGCCTCGCCAGTGTCCCCTCGAGCGTTACCGAGACGCTGCCTGGCGATACCCGAGCCACAAGGCCGCTCCGCAACCCAATCACCTCGGGAGCGAGCGACACCAGGGTTGAACCAAGGATCGGCACGATCGTCACCTCGACGGTCGCTGAGGTGATGGTCGCCGCCATGCCCTCCGGTGTGGTCACCCGCACCGTGGAGCGCACGTCAGCCTGCTGCCCGCTCACATCAACTCGAGGCAATTTCAGCGTATCGAGCCCCTGCAACAGGTCGATCGGCCCCTCGACGCGTGTCGAGGTCGGCGTGACCTTCACTCCTGAGATGCGGTAGCCCGGCGCCGGCTGGCCCCCCACGTCGGCCTCCAGCGGCAGCACGCGGCCCAGGATGTTCTGCCGCACCGCGACCGAGACCTTCGAGGTCGCGGGCCGAATGGCAACACCACGAATCTCACCGCCGCCCTCAGCGGTCGCCGTCAGCGCCACGGTCTGGTCGAGCGGCGTGGTCAGCCCAGTGACGTTCACGGTCGCCGACACCTCGCTCACGAGTGCGACCAGGGACTTCGGGCCTGACACGTCTGCGGTAGCCCGATCCGGTAACACCGTGGTCAGGTCATAGCCTCGCGGCAGCGTCCCCACGATCCGCGAGCTCACCTTCACGGGCTTCGTCACAAGCTCTTCGAGGGTCACCGGCACCGTCGACGGCACGACCTCGAGCACGCGCACCTGGGTCAGACCGACCACTTCGATGCGCACCGGTACCTGTGCGTCGCGTGGCCCGAGGCCGTTGAGGTCGACGAAGGCGTGGAAGTTATCCGTGGTCAGCCGGTCCCAGCGGTCCGCCGGCGCCGAGATGCGAATCTGAAGCGATGGCAGCGCATTCGCCACCGCGAGCTGGGGGCCGATGTTCGCGGCCGTGATCGGAATACCGAGCGGGACGAGGTCAGTACGCGTGGGGTTCTCGGCATCCGTCACCAGCACCCAGAGCGCGATGCCGATCAGCAACGAGACTGCCGCGAGCCCTGGCGTGCGCCGCACGTGATAGCGCGCTCGATTCAAGAGCCCGAGGACGATCCGCACACCTGCCGAGAGCTGCCCGCCGCCCACGCTACGTTCCCTCGATCGCGCGCAGGGCGTCGTCATCCACGTCAGGTTCGAGCGCGAATAACCGATACAGCTGCCGCTCAAGGCGCTCCTCGGTCAGCCCGCTCAACATCCGTCCGCTCGAGGCAAGCCCAAGCTCGCCTCGCTCCTCGGACACCACGACTGCGACCGCGTCCGTCCGTTCGGTGATCCCGAGCGCAGCACGGTGTCGCATGCCGAACTCCGCGGGCAGCGCGACCTCCGAGAACGGCAGCGTGCATCCGGCGGCCACGACACGGTCAACTCGAATGATCACTGCGCCGTCGTGCAGTGGCGTGTTCGTTGCAAACACGCTTGCGAGCAGCTCAAGGGACAGCGCAGCGTCGAGCGGCACACCGGTGTCGATCACCTCTCGCAGACCGGTCTCGCGCTCGAAGATGATCAACGCGCCACGCCCCTGTCGTGCGAGCCGGCTCGCGGCGTGCACGACGGTCTCGATCGCACGCGCCTGCTCCTCGTGGTGCGTCTGCGCGCGGAACCCGGTGCGTCCGAGTCGTTCGAGCGCGCGTCGAATCTCCGGCTGGAATACCACCGCGAGCGCGATCACCAGACCAGTCACCGAGTTGCGCAACAGCCAGTTCACAACGCGCAGGTCGAGCACGCGGCTGAGCAGGAATGCCCCGCCCAGCACGACGATCACCCCCCGGAGAACGGTCATCGCCGTAGTGCCGCGCATCAGCAGCAGCACCCAATAGATCGAGACCGAGACAATGAGGATGTCGATCACCGACGCGAACGTGAAGTTCGCGATGAGGTCACGCGCGGCGGCGGCGATATTCGGCACGACTGTTCCTCGGGAGCGTCGGCGCGGCGCGCCGAGGACGGACGATTACTGCGACCGCGACATCAACTGCAGCAGGATCGCCTGCTGCGCGTGCACACGGTTCTCGGCCTGGTCGAAGACAACCGAGTGGTCCGACTCGATCATGTCGTCTGCGATCTCCTCGCCACGGTGTGCCGGCAAGTCATGCATCACAAGGGCATCCGCGGGGGCCGAGGCCATCACGGTCGCGTCCAGCTTGAATGGGGCGAACGCCTCGAGCCGGCTGGCAAGCAGGTGTTCCTCGCCCATCGAGGCCCACACGTCCGTGTAGACCGCAGCAGCGCCGCGTACCGCCTCGTGCGGGTCAGACAGCTGGCGCACCAAGCCGCCGCCCGGCAGCGTCGAGGCATGCGCGATCACGTCCTCGGGCAGCCCATAGCCTTCCGGCGACGCACAGGTGAAATGCATCCCCGCAAGCATCGAGGCGTACGCCAGCGAGATCGCAACGTTGTTCCCCTCGCCGAGGTAGGTCAGCCGTACGCCGTGCAGCGAGCCGAATCGATCGCGCAGCGTCAGCAGGTCGGCCAGTGCCTGGCACGGATGCTCCCCGTCGCTGAGCGCGTTCACCACGGGCACTGAGGCCCACTCGGCCAGCTCTGTGAGCGTCGAGTGCGCAAATGTCCGCGAGGCAATGCCATCCACCATGCGCGACAGCACGCGCGCGACGTCCTTCACGGGCTCGCGGTCGCCCATCCGCACCTCATGGTCGTTGAGATAGAGCGCGCGGCCACCGAGGCGGCTCATCGCGACCTCGAACGACACGCGGGTACGCAGCGATGGCTTCTCGAACAGCAGCGCCAGATGGCGCCCCGCCAGCAGCGGCCCGCTCCCGTCGCGCTTGATCCCCAGCGCGATGTCGAGCGTCCGCTCCAGCTCTTCTGGCGTTAGATCGAGTACCGACGTGAAGTCGCGACCGTACACACGCAGCTCCGTAACCTGCCTGAGGAATAATTAGTATAAACAATTCTTCCACAAGTGCCAGCCTCGAGTACGCCCGCGACCGTCTGCTACTGTCCCGCGAGGACAATCGCGGCAGGAGCGGTCAATGCCTGAAACGAGCGAGCGAACGCGCCCGCCCCGCTGGCTTCTCGATGCCGCCCTGGTCGTCCTCGCGCTGATCGCGTTGGTCGTCCTCACCACCCGCACCACCCGCGACCGCTCGCCCGGCATCGAAGTCGAACATCTCGAGGCACCCGGCAGCCTCGATGAGCTCCGCGTCGACGTGGCTGGCTCCGTCGCTCACCCTGGCGTCGTCACCGTCGCACCGGGCGCACGCATCGCCGATGCACTCGCACTTGCCGGCGGCCCGACGATCGAGGCCGACACCGCTCCGTTGAACATCTCCCGCCGTCTCGTCGACGAAGACCACATCGTCGTCCCACGCATCGGCGACCGTCGCTCAGCGCTACTCAACTTGAACATCGCGACCTCACCACAACTTGAGGCTCTTCCCGCCATCGGCAAGATCACGGCCGATGCGATCCTCGCGTCTCGCACACGCGACGGCCTGTTTATGTCCACAGACGATCTCGTCTCACGTGGCCTGCTTCCCGCCCGCAGCTACGAGCAGGTCCGCGACCTCGTGACGACGCGCTGATGCCGACACTCCCGCTCATCGCGCTCGCTTACGTGGTCGGCGCCGTCTTCGCCGCGACGCTCGGTGGTGCGTGGTGGCTCACAGCCACCCTCACAACGCTCGCGAGCGTCGCCCTCGCCCTCCACGTCACACCGAGGCCGTCCGCACTCGTCCTCGTCGCCGCGATCGCATTCGCCACGCTCGCCCACGTCCGCACCGACGTCACGCTGCACGCGCTACGGCCGCACCTCGCCGGCACGCACGAACTCACCGCCGTCGCCATCGAGGACACCACGCTCAGCGGCTCCGTCGCCCGCACCGAGCTCGAGCTGCGAACGCTCGACGGCGCACCAGCACACGGACGCATCCTCATGACCGTCCACGTCGGCTCCGCCACGGCACTGCCCGCCGCGCATGACCTCATTGCACTGAGCGGGGACCTCAAGCCCGCGGCGTCCGAGTCGTTCCGCAACGACGCCATCGTCTCGCCGCGCCGCTGGCGCGTCACCGGTCATGAGTCTCAACCACGGCTGTTCGAAACCCTCGCCCGAGTCCGCGCGTGGAGCCTCGCGAACATCGAGCGCTCACTCCCTGAACCGCATGCCTCGCTCGCCGCTGGTGTCCTGCTCGGAGAGCAACGCACGATGCCGCCGAGCCTCACAAGCGCGCTGCGCACGACCGGCACGACACACCTCGTTGTCGTATCCGGCCAGAACATCGCGATCGTCCTTGGCGCAGCCGTCGCACTGCTCTCCGCGTGGATCTCGAGGCGACGCGCTGCGCTACTCGCGCTCTGCGTCGTGCTGCCCTGCTATGTGATCCTGGTCGGTGGCAGCCCACCCGTGCTCCGAGCAGCCCTCATGTCGGTGGGCATCGTCATCGCCGCATTGCTCGGCCGTCGTACGCCCGCGTGGATCTTCCTCAGCTACGCCGCGGCCGGAATGCTTGCGTGGGATCCAAGTCTCGTTACGAGTGTTTCGTTCCAGCTCAGCGCTGCTGCCACCGCAGGCGTGTTGCTGCTCGCACCACCGCTCACTGAGCTCGCCGTCGCCCCGCTTCTCACGCGCACCTGGAGTCGAGGTCTCCTCGCGGGCCTCGTAGAAGCAGCCGTCATCGCGATCGCTGCGGCGATCGCCGTGCTCCCAGTCCAGGCCGCCGCATTCGAGACCGTCTCGCTGGTGCAAGTGCCCGCAAACGCCCTCGTCGCGCTGAGTTACGAGGGCACGCTCGTCGTCGCCACCATCGCCGCGCTCACCGGATGGCTCGCCCCTATCGCCGCTGTCCTGCACATCGTTGCGACGCCGTTGCCCGCTGCGTTCATCGCAACCGTCGAGGCGTTCGCGCGCATCCCCTCCGCAAGCCTGCCCGTCTCCCTCACGCCTGCCGTTGGCGTTGTGTGGTACGCAGCGGTCGGCGCGCTGCTCTGGTACGCGCAGCGTCGCGCGCGCTCTTCAACAAGCGACCGAGTCCTCTCGGTGCGCGCATCGCTGCCCGTCCGCACGATCGCGCTAGCGATCGTCGCAGCCGTTTTGTGGCTGTTGGTGCTCACACCCGCAGATGATCTCGCGAGCATCACGGTGCTCGATGTCGGCCAGGGGCTCGCCGTGCTCGTCCGTGACGGCGACTCGAGCGTGCTCGTGGACGCCGGGCCGCCTGACGGTGCAGCACTCGCCGCCCTGGCACGCGCGGGCCAACGCAAGCCACTCGACGCACTCGTCCTGTCGCACAACGACACAGACCACACCGGCGGTACCGCCGAGGTACTACGACGCGTTGGCCCACAGCGTGTGCTTGCCGCGCCGCGCGTACCGGCGAAGCTCGCGCCTGGACTGGAAGCGATCGACATTGGCGACCGCATCACGCTCTCGCCGCGCGTGTCGATCGAGGTGCTCGCGCCCGCTGCGCGTACGACGCCAGCAAAGCTCGACAGCGACAACAACCTCGGCCTTGTCCTCATGGTCGAGGTTGGCGGTCGCCGCATCCTGCTCCCCGCTGATATCGAGGCGCCAACGGAACAGTGGCTCACGGCGAACGGGACGCGGCTGCATGCAGACGTGATCGTCGTGCCGCACCACGGCTCGAATACGTCATCAACGCCGACGTTCCTGCACGCGGTGGCGCCGAGCATCGCCGTCATCTCCGTAGGCGCACGCAACTCGTACGGACACCCCGCACCGGCGGTGCTCGAGCGCTACGCAAGCACGTCGGTACATCGCACGGATCAGGTCGGCGACGTCACGCTGCGCACCGACGGCCAGCGTCTGTGGGTGCGCGACGCACACGCGGCCGTCGAGGGCGCTACGCCAAGACCTCGTGCTACCGTGACCGCAACTCCAAAACGCTAGAGCTCCATCGAACAGAACGAGGTACACACATGCCCGCACGCGATCGCGCCGAGGGGCGCGCACCAAACGCGCTGCGTCCCGTCACGATCGAGCCCGGCGTGCTGCGTCACGCCGAAGGCTCGGCGCTCATCACCTGCGGCGACACCCGCGTGCTGTGCGCCGCTAGCGTCGAGCCGGGCGTGCCTGGCTTCCTCCGCGGCACCGGTTCAGGCTGGGTGACCGCCGAGTACGGCATGCTTCCACGCTCCACGCACACCCGTTCCGACCGCGAGGCGGCGCGGGGTCGTCAGGGTGGCCGCACGATGGAGATTCAGCGCCTCATCGGCCGCTCGCTGCGCGCCGTAGTCGACCTCGACCGCCTTGGTGAGCAGACCATCACGCTCGACTGCGATGTGCTGCAGGCCGACGGTGGCACGCGCACTGCGTCGATCACCGGCGCGTGGGTCGCGCTCGCAATGGCGATCGACTGGATGCAACGCACCGGCCGCCTGCCCACTCAGCCACTCAAGACTCAGGTCGGCGCGACGTCTGTCGGCATGATCGACGGCACGCCGTTCCTCGACCTCGACTACTCCGAGGATTCCGGTGCAGGCGTCGACTTCAACGTCGTGATGCTCGGCACGGGTCAGATGGTCGAAGTGCAGGGCACAGCCGAGGGCTCACCGTTCACGCGCAAGGAGATGGACGGCCTCGTCGATATGGCCGAGGACGGCATTCGCGAGCTGTTCGCGCTCCAGCGCGCCGCACACGAGGCCGCTCGAATCGCTACCAGCTAGCAGCTACTTGATCGAGCGCACTACGCCTGCGGGACGTGACGACTGGGCGAAAAAGGCGGCGGCGCCGCCTTAAGAGACGTACTCGCCCAGGAACGTGCCGCCGAGCACGTGCACATGCGCGTGCTCTTGCGACTGCATGGCGTCGTAACCGAAGTTCGAGAGCAGTCGAAACCCGCGCGGGCAATGTTCCTTGCCGAGCTCGCGCGCGACCACACCAACCTCACCGAGGTCCTCCCACAGATCCGACTGCAGGCGGTGCTCCTTCGGCATCACGAGGAACATGATCGGCACCCACCGCAGCACGTTGCGGATCGCGATCACCGAGTCCGATTCGTACAGAATCTCGGCCGGTGACCGGCGTGCGACGATCTCGCAGAATACGCAGTAGCGCTGCACCAAGTGAGCAGATACCTTCCAGTGACCGCCCGTCCACGCAATGAGCCGGCAGGCGAAGAGCAAGCGATTCGGTGTCAATTCAGCCCTGAACCACGTCTGACGTCAAACGCTCCGGAGGCAGCATGACCGAGATCACCCCGTTTCGAGGCCTGCGTTATGACGCCACGGTAGTCTCGGGCTCGGACGTGATCGCGCCGCCGTACGACGTCGTGAGCGAGGCCGATGTGGCCGCACTGCTCGGGCGGTCGGCCTACAACATCGCCCACATCGAGTCCGTCCCCAGCGCGGGCGACGAGAAGTACACGATCGCTGCCGAGATGCTGCGATCGTGGGAGACCAGCGGCGTGCTGCGCCGCGACGGCGCCCCCGTCTACTACGCATACGAACAGCGCTTCGCCGTCCCCGGCCAGGCCCGCACCGAGACGCGCCGTGTCTTCTTCGCTCGCCTCCGCATTTCCCCGCGCGAGGATGGCATCGTCCGGCCGCACGAGGCGACCCTGTCCGCTGCCAAGGAAGACCGCCTCAAACTGCTCCGTGCAACGCGTACCAACGTCAGCCCCATCTTCGCGATGTTCGCCGACCCCACCCGTGCGGCGAGCCACATCCTCGAGCAGATCTCCACACAACCAGCCGCCTTCACCGCCACCGACGGTCGAGGTGATGAGCATCGCCTCTGGGTGATCGACGGTCCGGCGCACCTCGACGCCCTTACGCGCGCTGTCGCCGCCTCGCCGGCGACGATCGCCGACGGCCATCACCGCTACGAGACGGCGCTGAACAACCTGCGCGAGCGCGAGGCCGACGGCACTGTCACCGAGGACGACCGCTACCTGCTCGCTGGCTTCGTCGCACAGGAGGAGCCCGGCCTGATCGTGCTCCCGATTCACCGCCTGATTCGCGCAGGCGCTGTGCCTGCCGACCTGCGCGCCCGCCTCGAAACGCAATACACGGTCGAGGACTGTGGCGCTACCGATAGCGCCGAGGCTGCTGACGCACTGTGGTCTCGAGTGCAGACCGCCCCCGCCGGCACGCCCACGTTCGGCGTTATCGGCCTCGAGTCCGGCCGCCTGCACCTGCTCACCGCGAAGCAGCCCGCCGTCAGCAACGCGATGCCTGCCAACCTCTCGGACGCATCCAGGTCACTCGAAGTGCTCATCCTCAACAACACCGTGCTCGAGTCGATGCTCGGCCTCGACGCTGTGGCACGAGCCGCTGGCGAGCACATCGCGTTTAGCGAAAGCGTCCCCGAGGTGTGGCACGCCGTGCATAGCGGCGAGTTCGCCCTCGCGTTCCTCGTGCGTCCGGTGCGTGTCGCCGATATCGTCGAGATCGCCGACCAGGCCGAGCTGCTCCCGCAGAAGTCGACCTTCTTCTACCCGAAGCTCGCGACGGGCATGGTGATGAACCCGCTCAATTGAGCGGTTCATCATCCCGAGCTAACTCGGGGTCCCTCTGACAGAGTGCCAAGACCTAGAGCGCTACTCCAGGTCGAGCTGGCGAGCGCTGAATACGTTCTCGAACGCGGTCAGCTCGCCGATTTCCTTCTCGTTCAACTCACGGTCAGTACCAAGCACCATCAGTGCGCGGTCGCCGTTGCCTGCCCCCACCGACATATATGCGATGTTCACGTTGTTGCCACCGAGCAGCGAACCGACGCGACCGATCATGCCGGGGCGGTCGACGTTCTCGACCATCACCGCGTGTGGCGCAGCGCTCGGCGAGATCTCGACCGTGTAGTCGTCGACACCAACGACACGCACGCCGCTCGAGGTGTGCGTGGCAGCGACGCTGCGCACGCCATCCGCGAGCGCAGCCTGCACAACGACGAGGCTCGCGTACGGGTCGCGCGCCGGGCCACTCTCGATCTCGAGGCGCAGCCCTGCCTGCTCGGCAAGCTGGTCGGCGTTCACGACCGTGACCTTCGCGTCGCTCACACGTGCGAGCAGGCCACCAATGACCGCGGTGCGCAGCGGGCCAGGCTCGTGCGTCCCGATCTCGCCGAGCAGCTGCAGGCGCACCTGCTGCACCGGGCCACCGGCAAGCTGCGTGACGAGGCGGCCCGCGAGGTCGGCAGCATCGAGGAACGGCCCGATGATCGCCATCGTCTCCGGGTCAACGAGCGGTGCGTTTACCGCGAATCGCGCCGAGCGCCCGGCCAGCACGTCGAGCACCTGCTCGGCGGTGTCCACGGCTGCGCGGTCCTGCGCCTCACCGGTCGAAGCCGCGAGGTGCGGCGTCACCACGATCTTGTCCGACGTGGTGAGAATGTTCCCCACCGCCGGCTCTTCCGAGAACACGTCGATGCCGGCGCCAGCGACTTGGCCGGACTCGACCGCGTCGAACAACGCCTGCTCGTCGATCAGTGCGCCGCGAGCCGCGTTGATGATGCGGATACCCGGCTTCGCCTTCGCGAGTCGTTCGGCGTTGATCAGATTGCGCGTGCCTTCGTGCAGCAGCGCGTGCAGCGTGACGAAGTCCGACTCCGCCAACACACCGTCGAGGTCCATCAGCTCCACGCCCAGCGTCGCAGCACGCTCCGGCGAGACGAACGGGTCGTACGCCACGATGCGCATCTGGAACGCACGCGCGCGGTTCGCCACCTCGGTGCCGATGCGCCCGAGGCCCACGATGCCCAGCGTCTTGCCCGCGAGCTCGACACCCATGTACTTGTTGCGGTCCCACCGGCCCGCCTGCAACGAGGCGTGCCCCTGCGGGATGTTCCGCGCCGTTGCGAGCATCAGTCCGAACGCGTGCTCCGCCGTCGACAGCGTGTTCGCGAGCGGCGCGTTCACAACGATCACGCCGTGCCGCGTCGCCGCCTCGACATCGATGTTGTCGACGCCGACACCTGCGCGCCCGATCACCTCAAGGCTAGTCGCGGCCGCGATCACGCGCTCCGTGACCTGCGTCTGACTGCGCACCACCAGGGCCTGCACGCCAACGACGGCTTCGACCAGCGCGTCCTCCGACAACCCCGTCTTCACCTCGACGTCATGCTCTTTCGAGAGCATCTCGATGCCCTGCTTCGCGAGGGTGTCGGCGATCAGTACGCGCGCCATGTCAGTTCCTTAGTGCGTGGAGTGCGATGCGAGAAGGTCGAGGACGCAGCACCGGCGCGCTTGCGCGCGCCGGTGTCGTGAGTGTCTGCGCTATGCGCGCGCTGCCGTGGCCTTGAGCTGTTCGAGCGTCTTCGCGACGGCGTCCAGCCCCTCCTCGACGGCCTCATCGGTGCAATAACCGAGGTGGCCGAAGCGGAACAACTTGCTCGCCAGCGGGCCCTGCCCACCGGCCAGCACCAGGCCGAAGTCCTGGCGCGCGATCTTGCGCAGGTTGGCGACGTCGACGCCGTCCGGGACCAGCACGGAGGTGACCGTGTCGGAGCGGAAGCCCTCGCGGGCGAACAGCGTCAGGCCGAGGCTCTGCAGCCCCGAGCGCACACGCTCGCCGTGGCGGTGGTGTCGGGCGTAGACGTTGTCCATGCCCTCTGCGCGCAGCAGCTCGATCGCCTTGTCCATCTGGAAGAACAGCGACACCGCCGGAGTCCACGGCGTCTGGCCGCGCTCGGCGCTCGTCTTGGCGCGACGCAGGTCGAAGTAGAAGCGCGGCGTGGTCGTCTTCGCCTGGCGCTCGAGGGACGCCTCGTTGAAGCTCACGAACGCGAGACCCGGAGCGATCATCCAGCCCTTCTGCGAGCCAGACAACACGACGTCGAGGTTCCACTCGTCGACCTTCACCGGAATCGACGACAGCGAGGAAATCGCGTCGACGATCAGGAACCGGTTCTGGCCCTTCACCGCCTGCGCGATCTGCTGCAGCGGGTTGGTCACACCAGTCGAGGTCTCGTTGTGCGTGACGAGCACGGTCTGCGCGTTCGGGTGCGCCTTGATCACGTCCTCGATCTTGTTCGGGTCCGCCGGCTCGCCAGCGTCGAACGCGATCTCGACCGGCTTCGCGCCGTAGACCTCGGTCAGCTCAAGGAATCGCTTCCCGAACTCGCCGACGGTGACAACGATCACCTCTTCGCCCGGCGAGATGTGGTTCACGACGGCGGCTTCCATCGCGCCGGAGCCCGACGCACTGATAATCGCGAGGTCGTTCTTGGTCTGGAAGACCTCCTTCACCCCGGTCGTGACCCGCTCCATCATGGCGGCGAACTCGGGGCCCCGGTGGTCGATCATCTCGGCCGCACCGGCCTGGGCTACCTCGGCCGGAACCGGGGTAGGTCCGGGAATACGCAGATTCACGGTGACTCCTTTTGCGGGCCACGCCCACAGACGAACAATGGAAGAAAAGTGCGGCCCGATCCTACGAGTCGGCCTCCGGTACGGTCAACGAAAACGGCACGTGAAAGCCGCCTTCGCCCGTACAATCGATATCGCGCGTGGCCCCGAACCGGCCTTCGAGGCGCGAAACGCGTCATTCGCCGCGCAACACGTACGTGCTAAGGACCACCGCCACGGACGATCGCACGCTCTCCGTCCTTGAGTTCCCAGCCATCCTTGACCGGCTGGCGCGCCTCACCTCGTTCTCCACAGGCCGAGAGCGCGCGCTCGCGTTGCGCCCGAGTGCCGACCGCGAGACGGTTGTCCGCCGCCAGCGCGAGACTGCCGAGGCCATTCACCTCGACCGCATGGGCGTCGATGTGCCGCTCGCCGGCGCCCACGACATCCGCGACCGCGCCCACGCCGCCTCCCGCGGCCAGACCCTCACCGCCAGCGAGCTCATCGAGGTCGCCTCGACGATCCGCGCCGCTGACCGCGTCCGCCGGGTGCTCGCGCGTGTCGAGGCCGATGTACCGCTCCTCGCCGAGGCCGGACGTGACATCGCCGACCTCAACGCGCTCGGCACGCTCATCGACGACGCCATCGATGAGCGTGGCGAGGTTGCCGACAGCGCCAGCCGCGAGCTCGCCTCGATCCGTCACGAGCAGGTCATCGCGCATGACCGCCTCCAGCAACGCGTGCAGTCGCTCCTGCGATCGACCGACGTGCGCTCTGCGCTGCAGGAGCCACTCGTCACCCTGCGTGAGGGCCGCTATGTGCTCCCGGTGCGTGCTGAGACGCGCAGTGCGATCCCCGGTGTCATCCACGACACCTCGGCGTCCGGTGCGACTGTCTACATCGAGCCGCTCGCGCTGATCGATCTCGGCAACCGCTGGCGTGAGCTACAGCTACAGGAACGTCACGAGGTCGAGCGCATCCTTCGCGAGATCTCGGACGCCGTCGGTCAGTCCGCCGACGACCTCACCGATGCCGTGCAACGCCTCGGTTTCATCGACAGCACGCTCGCGAAGGCACACCTCGCGCGCGCGATGCACGCGACCGACCTCGCCACGCGCGACGAGGCGCAACCGTGGCTTGCCACCGCTCCCGCCGCGCTGCGCCTCGTGCAGGCACGCCACCCACTGATCGCCGGCGACGTCGTCCCGATCACACTCGAGGTCGGTGATGACGCGCAGGCGCTGCTGATCACTGGCCCGAACACCGGCGGCAAGACCGTCGCACTCAAGACCGCCGGACTGCTCTGCGTTATGGCGCAGGCTGGCCTGCAGATTCCGGCGGCCGAGGGCACGCAGATCCCCATCTACGACTCGGTGTTCGCGGACATCGGTGATGAGCAGTCGATCTCGCAATCACTCTCGACGTTCTCCGGCCACATGACGGGCATCATCGACATCATCGAGCGCGCCAGTGCGCGCTCACTCGTGCTGCTCGATGAGCTCGGCGCAGGCACCGATCCAACCGAGGGTGCCGTGCTCGCGATCGCGATCGTCGAGCGCCTGCGCACTGAGGGCGTGTCGCTGATTGCGACCACCCACCACAGCGAGCTCAAGCTCTACGGACACCACACGCCCGGCGTCATGAACGCGTCCGTCGAGTTCAATCTCGAAACGCTCACGCCGACCTACCACCTCACACTCGGCCTGGCCGGCCAGTCGAACGCGATCGCGATCGCCGCGCGGCTCGGCATGCCGTCCGACGTGATCGCGGCTGCGCGCGCGGGCCTCTCGAGCGAGCAGCGCGACCTCGAGACCGTGCTCGCGGATCTGCGCGCACAACTCACCGCCGCCGAGGAGCGCGCACAGCGCGCCGCCATCGCGCGCGACGAAGCCGAGTCGCTGCGCACCGACCTCGAGCAGCGCGTCGCCTCCCTCAACAACGAGACCGACAACCTGCGCCGCGAAGCACGTCGCCAGATCCGACAGGAAGTGCGCGAGACCGAGCGTCTCGTGCAGCGCACCCGTCGCGACGTCGAGTCCGCGCGCCTCGAGCAAGCGGTAGCGGACCTCGAACGCACTCGTCGCGCCATCGAGGCGCTGCCCCCGGAACCAGAGCCAGAGCCCATCCCGATGGGCGCTTACGGCCCGATCCTCGTCGAGCCCGGTGTGCAGGTCTGGCTCCCCGGCGTCGCCTCAGCTGGCGAGGCGTTGAGCGCTCCCGACGAGAACGGCGAGTTCGAGCTCCAGCTCGGTTCGCTGCGTACCCGCATCCGCGTCCAGCAGGTCGAGCGCACCGCCCCTGCCGGCGTCTACCGCCCAGCGCCGCCGATCACCCCGCCACCGCCGCCCGCCCCCATCGCCGATGAGATCGAGGTACGCGGGCAGACCCTGCTCGAAGCCATCCCCAAAGTCGAGGAGTTTCTCGACCGCGCGGCCCGCGCCGGGAAGTCGAAGGTCTACCTGATCCACGGCAAGGGCACCGGCGTGATGCGCCGCGCCGTCCGCGACATCCTCGACCACCACCCGCTCGTCACCGGCTACGAGACTGCTCCCCGCCAGGACGGCGGGGAGGGCGTCACCGTTGCCTTCCTGGCTGGCACCCACTGACGCAGTAGCTGCTCCGAATCTACGTCCGTGTTGCCTTTACCCGTTCTTTACTCGTGCTCAACAGCACTTGCTCCTGTCGCGCCTTAGGCTGAGTGCCACTATTGGAGGGCATCGCCGGGGACGGCATTTGTGAGGCGCGCATGTCTTCCTCGGCGGTACAATTAACGCAATACGAGGCAGTCCCCATGCCCCAGGCCTGCGCCAACTGCGAAGAAGTCATCACCGGGACGCCCTACGAGGCCGATGGTGAAGTCTTCTGTTGCGTTGGTTGCGCCGGCGGTGGGCCCTGCCAGTGCACGTACACGACCGACGGCGCAACGGCCCTCCAACCAGCGGTCGCCATCGCGGAGACCGCGCCGGCCTACCAGCCGGTTCCTGAGCCCCCCGCGCCCGTCGCTATCACCACGCCGCTCCGCCCGATGCCGATCGAGCCCGCACCCCTCGCGTGGCCGGCTCCGGAGCAGATCACGCCAGTCATCCGGAGCCGCCCGCAGATCCTGCGTGTGAGCGGCCTCGACAACCAGCTCGATGTGCTGCGTCTGGGCTCTGAACTCGAGGCAGAACCAGAGATCAGCGATGTCGCGCTCGTCCGAGCAGACCTCGACGACGTCTGGTTCGCCGTGACCGTTGCTGACGCCGATGACTTGGCTGCTGCGCTGGTGCGCGTCGCCAGCTTCGATGTCGACGCTCGTCCGCACCCGGCCGGGGTTGACGCCTCGGTTCGCGCTCGTGTCGATGACGCCGACCTGCCGCCCGCGCAGCCCGAGGTCGCCTCGATCCCGGCTACCGCTGACAAGCGCCACGAGGAGCCGCACGCGCGCCCTCGCTTCCGCCTGTTCCGCCGCTCCGAGGAGGCCACGTCACCCTCTCCAGCCGTTACTCCGGAGCCCGAGCGTGTCGTCGCCGATGAGCCGGCTCGCCAGTCGCTCTTTGCCGAACTGACCCCTGAGCCCGTCGTCGCAGAGCCTGAGGCGGAGCCCGTCGAGGTCGACGAGCCAGCGCGTCACTCGCTGTTCAGCACTGCCACCTCGGCCCCAGCGGTCGAGGAGTCGTCCGCCCCAGTGGCCGCCGAGCGCTTCGCCGCGGCCATCGAGAGCCCCGCTAGCACTCCCGAGCCGGTCGTCATCGAGGCCACCCACGTGCAGTCGCCAATTGCCCCGCCGGCCATCGAGCCGACTCCCGAGGTCATCGAGGCCCAGCCCGAGCTGGTCGTTGAGCAGCCTGCTGCAGTCCTCGCCCCGCCTGATCCGGCCATCGAGGAGCGCCTGCCGGTCGCCCCCGCACGCGAACAGCCGAGCGAGATGCTCACTGCCGATGCCCGCCCGGGCGGCGCCGTCACCATGCGCGAGCACATCACCGTGGTGGCGTACCCGTTCCGCTCCTTTGTCGCCCTCAATGAGTTCCAGGACGCTCTCCGCGCACTGCGAGGCGTCGTGAACGTGAAGGTCCGCCGGTTCTATCGAGGCACGCTCCACCTAGGCGTAGAATACGAGGACATGCTCCCGCTCACTGAGCGGCTGCGTGACCTCGAGGGCTTCGCCTGGCGGCTCGTCTCCAGCTCTGAGCAGGAGATCGAGTAATGCTCGAGGAACAGGGAGACCTGGTGTCGAGTGGCTAATCTTCCGGCCCGACCTTCTCGACGTGACGTCATCGGTGAACACCTGCTGACGGCGTACATCATCTCGGTCTCGCTCGGTCGCGCACTCATCTTCACAGCCTTCGCCCTCAGCCTCTTCCTCCTCGCCTTCCTCGGCGGCGCGCATCGCCGGTCTGCTTGAGGTCGCCTGGGCGTCCGCCCTCCCCGCCACCTCGGGATTCACGAAGCCATTGCCCACTGCGCTCTTCGCGGCTGCACTGCTCGGCAGCATGTACCTGCTAGCCCGCGCCACCGAATCGATTCCGCTAGGCACCGCCTACAGCGTGTGGGTCGGCATTGGTGCCGTGGGTGCCGCGCTCGTCGGCCTGGCGATCCACGGCGATCCCGCCACGCCTCGGGTTCCTCGCATTGCTGATCGTCTCGATCGTCGGACTCAAGCTCACCAGCGCCGAATGAACGAGCGCTACCGATCCTCGGCCGGGATGTGGCGCTGGTCGTTCAACGTGACGATCGAGGCTGCCCCGTCCACCCGCCGCATCACCGCGATCCCGCAGTTGCCCGTGAACAGCGCGGCGTGTTCATGCAGCGGCATCCCGCATACGTACTCCACGATCGCGCCGAGCGTCCCCGCGTGCAGCACGCTGATCGCGAGGTCATTCTCGTGTGCATCGAGCAGCGCCTCGAACTGCCGAGCCACGCGCGCGCGGAACGCCTCCATGCCCTCTTCGCCGGGCACCTTGCCCACACCCCAGTCGTGGTCTGCGAGGCCCCACTTCGCGGCAGCCTCGACCCAGCGCATCCCCTGTGCCTCGCCGAAGCAGTACTCGCGGAAGTCTGGCGTCTCGATTGGCACGAGGCCAGTCGTAGCGGCCACTGCCGCCGCCGTATCCGCAGCGCGCCGCAGTGGGCTCGTGTAGAGCGTGCTCGCTCTGGAGCTCGCGAGCCGCGACGCGGCATATGAGGCTTGTCGGTGTCCCCGCTCCGTCAGCGGATAGTCGTGCCAGCCCTGGATCGCCCGCAGCACGTTGCCCTCGGACTCCCCGTGCCGCAGGAACAGCACCGTCACGAGCTGCGCGCCGCCTCGGCAATCGCCGGCCCCACCATCGACAAGAACGAGTCCACCACGCGCGCGGTCGCACCAAAGATCAGGTGCTCATTGAAGCGGTATGACCGTCCCTGTCGCCCGCTCGCATCGATCGTCTCCTCGAGCGAGATCGGAGACAGCAGATGCGACACGGGTACCTCGAGCAGCTGCGCGACCTCGATGCGAGCCGTGCGGAAGGGATAGACCCCCGGCTGCGTGATCGCCGCCACATATGGCGCCATCACGAAGTTCGTCCGCGTCACGAAGTCATCGAGGCGGCCGTAGACCTCGACGTGATCGGGCGAGACACCAATCTCTTCTTCGAGCTCGCGCAGCGCCGTGTGCATCAGCGTCTCGTCTTCAGGGTCGCGTGCGCCACCGGGCAGCGAGATCTCGCCCTTGTGGTACTCGACCTCCATCGACCGCACCTGGAACAGTAGATGCTCCTCGCCGTCGCGCTCGTAGAGCAGCAGCACGACCGCCGCAGGCATCAGCCCCGCCGTGTCGTTGAGCCGCGGCTCGTAATTCGCGAGGAGAGCACGGGTGAGTTCGCGCATGGCTGCCTCGATCGGCGCGGGAAGGACGTGGTGGGCCTGCCTGGATTCGAACCAGGGACCAATCGGTTATGAGCCGACAGCTCTAGGCCGCTGAGCTACAGGCCCGCACAGCCCGAGTATAGGCACCACAGCGGCACCAAGCCCGTCACAGCAGTCCGGAGTCCGAGGATCCGAGGAGGCTACGCGACCTGCGAGCGAGCCGCAGGCACCGCTGCCATATCGAGCAGCGCCGTCACAAACGAACGCCACTCCGCGACTGACGACGGCTTCTCCACCGCGTCGTACGCCCCGGCCGCCAGCGCACGCAGCCGGTTCGTCTCCGTGAGCGCCGCCGAGAGCAGCACGACGCGCAGGTCGCTCCGTTCCGCCGCCAGCAACGGGAGCAGTTCGATCCCATCGCGTCCGTCGAGGTTGTGGTCGAGCAGCACCAGCGAGCCGAGTGGCGTCTCGACCAGTCGCTGGGCCAGTGCTCGGGGGTCGGTCATGATCGCCACCGTCGCGTCTGGCACGACCTGGTGCAGCACCAGTCGCACGATCAGCGCGTGGTCGACCTCGTCGTCCACGATCACGACCGACGGGGTCGAGGTCATCGCTGTCACTCGGCGATCACCGCCGGTATCTGCAGCCACAACCGCCCGCCGCCGCAGCGAAGTGCTCCCCCCTGCCGCGTGAGGAGCACTTCGCAGGCGGCGAGCTTCGCCACCGGCGTGTCGGCGTATTGCGTGAGTGACCCGAGCAGCGCCGCGACGCAGCTGCCGTCGAGCTCCACGATCGCCTCGGGCAGCGCTGCTGAGATCGCAACGCTGTCATCCCGGACATCGAGGCGGAGGTTGAGCAGCCCGCCACTGAGCGCCGAGAACGCCTCGGTCACCGAGCGAGCGTCCACGCGCGTCAGCACGCGTGACACCTCGTCATCACTGATCACCATGTGCCCGGTGAGCACGTCCACCAGCGAAGTCGGCTCATCGCGCAGAATGCGGCGACGCGCACGCGAGACGCCAGTTACGGCGTCCAACATGCCTTCGAGGTCACGCATGCCGCTCGTCAGCGCCTCGCGCGCCACGCGCCCACGGTCGTCGGCAGGGAACGCATCCCCGAGCAGTTCGAGCGCGAGCGAGACCGTCAGCAGCGGAGTCTTGAGGTCATGCGAGACAGTGCGCAGGAATGAGCCGAGCAGGTTGTCGCTGGTGTCATCAAGCAGCGCCAGCTGCTCGATCAGCGATTCGGGCATGCGCTCAGCCGTCACCATCACTCGCTTGCTCCCCTTGTGCTCGAACACCCTAACGGGGTCTTGCCCGGCGCGTCATAGGGGAAACCTCACGCGCGGCCGTGAGGCGCAGCGCGGACGGGGACGCACAGGGCGGCATCATGGCGAGCCTTCGAGCGCCACTGCAAGCCTGAACCTCGCCCAGGCGGCCGAGATCGGCACTACCTAGGCGAACGGACCAAGCCGCTTCCCGCCGAGGATGTGCAGGTGCAGATGCGGCACCGCCTGACCGGCGTCCTCGCCGTTGTTGATCACGAGTCGATACCCGCCCTCGGTCAGCCCTTGCTCGTGGGCGATCGAGGTCGCCACGACCACCATCTGCCCCAGCCACCCCGCATCCGTCGCGGTTATGTCCTGCACCCCCACGACCTCGTGCTGCCGTGGGATCACGAGGATGTGCGTTGGCGCTGCTGGCTCAATGTCCCTGAACGCGATGAACTCGTCGTCCTCGTAGACACGGGTGCTCGGTATCTCGTCCCGCAGGATCTTCGCGAAGACGTTGTTGGGGTCATACGGCATTGGGCAGCTCCTCAGCGCTGCTCGATGCTAGACGGCGACCGGCAGGTGCCGCATCCCCCGCAGCACGAAGGTGCTGCTGCGCTCCGGCGTCCCCGCCAGCTCCAGCGTCGGCAGCTGCGACAGCAGCGCCTCGAACGCCACGCGGCCTTCGAGGCGTGCCAGCGGCGCCCCGAGACAGAAGTGCGGCCCCCGCCCAAACGCCAGGTGGTCATTGTCCACACGTGCGATATCAAAGCGGTCCGGCTCGGCGAAGCGGGCCGGGTCGCGGTCAGCCGCCCCGATCATCACCAGCACAACCGCGCCCTTGGCGATCGCCGTCCCACGAATCTCGGTGTCCTCAGTCGCGATGCGCACGACCGCCTGCACTGGGCTGTCGTACCGCAGCATCTCCTCGACCGCCGCAGGTGTGAGCGATGGATCCGCACGCAGTGCCGCGAGTTGTTCCGGCGCATCGAGCAGCGCGAATGCCCCGTTGCCGATCAGGTGCGTCGTCGTCTCGTGCCCGGCCACCAACAGCACCGTGATGAACGCGAGCAACTCGTCACGGCTCAGCCGCGAGCCCTCGCTCTCCGCCTGCACCAGCGCCGAGATCAGGTCCTCACGCGGCTCGGCCTGGCGCTGCTCGATGATCGAAGTCATGTACTCGATCAGCTCAGTCGCCGCGGCCTTCACGTCCTCGAACATCGCGTGCGTCGGCATCGGCCGCGTCGTCTCCGCGATCGCCGACGACCATCGTCGGAACAGCGGTCGGTCCTCACTCGGCACACCGAGCAGTTCCGCGATCACGATCACCGGCAGCGCTTCCGCGAACGTCTTGACGAGGTCGAACGGCTCGCTCCGTGGCGCGTCGTGCAGCAGGAACTCGGCGATATCTGCGATCCGCGGCTCGAGCTCCGCCACAACTCGAGGCGTGAACGCTCGACTCACGATCCCGCGCAGCCGCGCATGCACCTCGGCGTCCGAGTTCAACACGGTCGGGACGAGGCCCAACGGGAGCTCGCCCCGCCGCTGCCGGATCACGTCTGCCAGCTCCCGCGACGCGTTCATCGGATTGTTCGAGAACACACGAGGATTCCGCAGCACCGCGTCACAGTCCTCGTACGTCGTCAGCACCCACGCCGCGAGCGTCTCCGAGTAGTGCACCGGCTCCGTGGCCCGCAACGAGGCGTACGCCGGGTACGGATCGCGCTCGAACGATGGCAGGAAGGGATTGAAGATTGGCATCGCACTGATCGTACTGCGCCCTCCGTACCCGTCGATGGCGGAAACCCGCTACGTCCGCTTCGCGGGGACGCTGGTACGATCGAGGTCCACCGGATGCCCATCCGGGTGCAGGGCCTGCCACGGGAGTGACCGTGTTCTCAGTCGTAATCGACTTCGTTTCGATGCTGCCGTTCCTCGGTCGCAACCAGCCGCCGCGCAGCCGCCTCGGACGTCTCGTCCCGCTCGCGCTCACCGTCATCGGGCTCTGGCTGCGCTGGCGCTGGCTGCGCATCAAGCGCTGGCACTACGGCGACGAGATGATGCGCGGCGCCACCCACGAGTTTCATCTGCTCGCCGCGCACACGATGGTGAACCGCGCCATCCGCCAGCAGGGCCTGATCATCAAGACCTGCCAGTTCCTCGGCAGCCGCGCCGACATCCTCATGGAGGAGTACGTCGAGACCCTCTCGCTGCTCCACGACCAGGTGCCGCCGCGCCCGTGGGCGCAGATGCGCCCCGTCATCGAGCGCGAGCTCGGCGGTCGCATTGAGGACCTCTACACCGAGTTCAGCACCGAAGCCGTCGCCGCTGCCTCGCTCGCGCAGGTCTACCGCGCCCGCATGCACGACGGGACGTCGGTCGCTGTGAAGGTCCAGTACCCCGGCATCGAGGAGATCGTCGCCTCGGATCTCAAGAACATCCGACTGCTCGCCGACGCCTGGGCGCGTTTGGAGACCGTGATCGACTTCCGCCCCGTCGTCACCGAGATGGAGAGCAACGCTCCCGAGGAAGTGGACTTCATCCACGAAGGCCATGCCGCCGAGGAGATCGCAGCGATCTTCGCCGACCGTGAGGACGTGGTCGTCCCAAAGATGTATTGGGAGCGCTCCGCGCGCCGCGTGCTCACGATGGACTTCATCGATGGCATGAAGATCACTGACCTCGACGCGCTCGATGCCGCGGGCATCGACAAGCACCAGGTCGCCAACACACTGATCGATCTCTACAACGTCATGATCCTGCGGCGCGGCATGTTCCACGCCGACCCCCACCCCGGCAACCTGTTCGTGCTCCCGCCCGTTCGCCCCGAGGCGCCCGCGCGCATCGGCCTCATCGACTTTGGCCTCACCAAGCACCTGCCCAACGAGTTCCGCGAGCAGGTCATCGTGCTCACGAGCGCCATCATCTCCCAGCATCGCGACGAGGTGCGCCGCAGCATGGAGGGCATGGGCTTCCGCACCCGCTACGAAGATGACGAAACCTACTACGCGCTCGGCGAGGCCTTCCTCGGCGACGTGCTGCATTCCGGCAAGGCCTACGCCGACCAGGCGCTCTTCGCCGACGTGAACGTGCGCCTCGGCCGCGTGCTGCGCTCGAACCCGCTCGTGCAGGTGCCCGGCGACGTCATCCTCATCGCTCGCGTCATGGGCCTGCTCAGCGGCATCGGCCGCACGCTCGACTCCCGCACCGACATCCTCGAGGCTCTCGTCCCCTATCTCGAGGAAGAGTCAGCCGCTGGCTGACGCCGCGTCGACCTCGTCGAGGTGCTCCTCGCGGTGCCGATACCGATGCACGAGCCAGTTCGCATCCGTCTCCGACTGCCTCGCGTCAGCATCGAGCCGCGCCGCATCCTCAGCACTCAGCCCCGCGTGCCATTCATCCACGGCTCGTGCCGCCTCGACCGCGAGTCGCGCAGCTACGGCAGGTTCGAGTGCCAACGACTCGTCGAGGATTGCGTCGTTCTGCACGTCGTCAAACCACTGTGGTGGATCGGTTCGAAACGGCAGCCTTCGCTGCCAGCGATCGAGCAGGATCAGCACAAATCGATCCCAGTACGCGAGGTGCGCCAGCTTCGCTGCGACCGTCCAGTTGTCGTGCACAATGCGCACGAGGTCGTCCGATCGCGCAGCCACCGCCGCCATCCGCTCGGTGACCGCCCGATTCCGGACGAGCGCCTCAGCAAGATTCGCGGCGTCCGAGCTCGCCACGGTCAGCGCTCGTCGAGCGGCAAGTACTCGAGGTCCATCGGCCCCGTGTACTGCGTGAGCGGCCGAATTAGGATGTTGTTCTCGAGCTGCTCGACCACCTGCACCGTCCACCCCGGCACGCGCCCGACCGCGAAGATCGGCACGAACAGGTCAGGTGGGAACCCATTGAGGTAGTAGATCACGCCCGCGAAGAAGTCCACGTTCACGTGCACACCGAGGCGTGCGTACGGGTGCATCGCCTCGATCACTGCCTCGAGGATCGCGTACCACTTCGGCTCGCCGCGCTCCTGGCTCAGCTTTCGCACACCCTCGCGCAAGTGGATCGCGCGCGGGTCCTCCACTTTGTAGACGCGATGCCCGAAGCCCATGATCGGCTTGCCCTGGTCGCGCAGCGACTTCACGTACGCCGCCGCGTTCGCCGGATCGCCAATCTCCATCGCCATCTGCATCACGTTCTCGGCCGCCCCACCATGCGATGGGCCCGAGAGCGCCCCGATCGCGCCGGTGATCGCCGCGTGCAGGTTCGCCTGCGTCCCCGCAATCACCCGAGCCGTGAACGCCGAGGCATTCGGGCCGTGCTCCGCGTGCAGGATGAAGTCCTGATCCATCAACCGAGCCGTCTCGGCACTCGGCGCTTCGCCCGTCAGCATGTAGAGGAAGTTCGCCGCGTGCGACAGCGTCGAGGACGGTACGATCGGGTCCTTGCCCTCGCGCAGCGCGTGATGCGTCATCACGACCGTCGCCAGCTGCGAGCTCAGCCGGATGCCTTTGCGCTGCGTTGCTTCGGTCGAGTTGTCGCTGACCTCGGGGTCGAAGGCCGCCAGCGCCGACGCGGCGGTGCGCAGCACATCCATCGGATGCGCGTCTTTGACCGCGCGGATGATGTCGACCACCTCGCCCGGAATTGCGCGCGCCGACTTCAGCTCGCGGTCGAACCGCTGCAGCTCCTCGCTCGTCGGCAGCTCGCCGTAGAGCAGCAGGTAGGCCGTCTCCTCGAAGGTCGAGCGCTCCGCCAGGTCGTGGATGTTGTACCCGCGGTAGAGGAGCTTCCCCTCTTTGCCGTCAATGAACGAGGTCTTCGTGCGGTCGAAGAACACCCCATTGAGCCCGCGATGGATCACGACCTCGTCAGCAGCTGTGGTCACGGCACACTCCCTGCGGCACGACCCTCCGAGGCCTCACCAGCCCCCATTGTGGCACGCCCCGCCCTGCCCCATCCGACAGGGCAATCCCTACGCCCGGGTGTTCGGGTCGGCTTCTAATCTTCCTCGAGCGTCGAGATGTCCCCCTCGGGCAGCCCGAGCTCACGAGCCTTCAGCAGCCGTCGCATGATCTTCCCCGAGCGCGTCTTCGGCAGCGACGGCAGGAAATCGATCTCTCGAGGTGCCACGCCCGGCCCCAGCCTCGCCCGCGCGTGCCCGATCAGCTCGCGCCGCAGCGCCTCGGACGGCTCGAAGCCATCCTTCAGCGAGACGAACGCCTTCACGATCTCCATCGCCACCGGATCCGGCTTCCCGATCACCCCGGCTTCGGCGACCGCCGGGTGCTCGATCAGCACGCTCTCCACCTCGAACGGACCCACGAGGTGGCCCGCCGTGTTGATCACGTCGTCGTCGCGCCCGACGAACCAGTAGTACCCGTCCTCGTCGCGTCGAGCGCGGTCGCCCGTGATGTACCACTCGCCCTTGAATCGCGAGTTGTACCGCTCGTCGTCATGCCAGTACGTCCGGAACATGCTCGGCCACGGGTGCTTCAGCGCGAGCTGGCCCTCCGCACCCGGCTCCGTGATCTCATTGAACTCATCGTCGAGGATGCCCGCGGTGATGCCGGGGAACGGGCGTCCCATGCTGCCGGGCTTGATCGGCATGCACTGGTAGTTCGTGATCATGATCGCGCCGGTCTCGGTCTGCCACCACGAGTCGTGGAACGGCAATCCAACCGCGTCCTCACCCCACACCACGCCCTCAGGGTTGAGCGGCTCGCCGACGGACAGCGTGTAGCGCAGCGAGGACAGGTCGAACCGTCGAGGCACCTCCGCGCCTGACTTCATCAGCATGCGAATCGCCGTCGGCGCCGTGTACCAGATCGTCACCTTGTGACGCTCGATCAACTCGAACCACTTCGCGGCGCCGTAACCACCCTCATAGATCAGCTGCGTCACGCCGTTGCTCCACGGCGCGAAGATACCATACGAGGTGCCCGTCACCCACCCGGGATCGGCCGTGCACCAGTAGATGTCGTCTTCGTGGAAGTCCATCACGTACTTGCCGGTGGCGTAGTGGCACGTCACCGCCTCGTGCACGTGCGCGGCGCCCTTCGGCAAGCCCGTCGTGCCCGAGGTGAAATGCATGATCGACCAGTCCTCGGGGCCGGTCGGCTCGATTGCGAAGTCCTCAGAAGCTCCGGCCATCAACGCGCTGTAGTCGAGCGTGTTCGCGGCGACCTCGCCGCCGTCGCGGTCGATCACCATCACCCACTGCACCGAGGGGCAGTCCGCGCGCATCGCCTCGATCTTCGGCAGCAGCCGTCGCGTCGTGATGATGCCGATGCCCTCCGCGCGCTTCACGCGCTCAGCCACCGGCTCCGGCCCGAACGCCGAGAACAGCGGCGCAGCGATCGCGCCGGTCTTCAGGACACCAAAGATCGAGAAGTACAGCTCCGGGATGCGGTCGGCGAACAGGAACACCCGGTCCGTCTTCGCCACCCCGAGCCCGTGCAACACGTTCGCGAACTTGTTCGACTGCTTCCGCATGTCATCGAACGAGTACCGCTCGATCGTCCCGTCTGCGCCCTCCCAGATCATCGCCGCCTTGTCGCGACGAGCTCCGAGGGCGTGCCGGTCGATGCACTCGTGCGCCTGGTTCACCAGCCCGTTCGGTCGGTCGAGCTCCGCCCGCACCGCGTCCCACGACCAGTCGCGGCACATCGCCTCGTAGTCGGGCATGTTCGGCGCGACCGAAAGCGACGCCACGTCCTTCACGATCGGCTCGTAGTTCATGACCATCGAGGGCCTCCCCGAACGCTCACCCGCGCATCCGGCGGCGAGTATAACGCCGCCTCCCCGGCACCCCGATCCGGCGTTTCAGTCGCCAGTGATCCAACGAAAAAGAAATTTCGAACATTTCTTGATGCACCCCTCAAGTTCTTCGACTGACCTGCCGATGATCCCTCAAGGGGATGCTCCGTGCCTGACCACAGGCGCCGAGCAAATCCGAGCACCGAAACGGCAAACCCGATGAAAGTCGGGGGCGCAAAGGCACGGACCTACCCTCGCGACAGCGAGCATGGCCGCCGGCCCGCCGAAGGCAACGCGACGCATCTGCGTCGCAAGTTCTGCCGCAGGCAGACGTGAAGAGCTGACGGCTGCGCGCGACGTTTCGGTCACCATCCACGCCTGCGGGGGCGTCGAGGAGTGCCGCAGATGTCGCCGAGCCCAGTCGTACAGGCCCGTTTGTGACTGCGTCGACCGCACCCGAGTACGTGCTCATCAACGCACGCACAGGGGCCGCGTTGGCGAGCCGACTCGATGTCGTGCGCTCCAGTTGGAAGCGAGCGTTCAGCCTCGTCGGTCGGCGCTGGCTCGACCGTGGCGAGGGCATCCGCTTCCTCAGCGGCCCTGGCGTCTTCGCGCATCGTCTACCCGTCGACATGCTCTTCCTCGACCGCAACGGCATGATCCTGCACGCCGTGAATTCCCTCACGCCGTTCGAGGTGCTGCGCAGCCGGGGCGTGCACAGCATCGTGGAGCTGCCAGCCGGCACCCTCACCGCGTACGACACCCACGTCGGCGATGTCGTCGAGATGTTCCGCTCGGACGCGATGGTCGATGCGGATGGGGAAACCCACGACACAGCAGTCCGAGGCATGTTGCCCGGAGACCCACAGGACGCTTCACCGCCCGAGGCTCAACCGTGAGCGCACCCACGGCTGAGCCGACGGTGTTCCTCACGGCAGGCCTAGAACTGCTGGATCGCCTCGCGGTACCACTCGATGCGCGACATCAGTGCCTTCGCGCCGCGCATCTCGCGCAGGATGCGGTCCTCGGGCGAGCCGGACACGGCCGGCTCCTCGGTCGCGCCCAGCACCCCATCGCCGATCCCGAAGTGCCCCGCAATGCGCCGGCCCTCCGCCACCGCCACGCACAGTGCCGTTGGCGTGTCCGCGTCGTGATGCGTCCCAATCGCCTCGGTGATCTCGAGGGGAATCCGCCACTCTCGAGCCAGCTCGACGCCAATCTGCAGATGGTCGGCGCCGAACATCAGGTGCTCGGCCTGCACCACTGGCACCCCGCGCCGCGCGAGGCTGACGATGCGCGCGTAGCGGTTGGGATCACGACTCGCCATCGCGAGCCGACCGATGTCGTGCAGCAGTCCCGAGGTGAACGCGTCAGTCGTGCCATGCCCCGCCTTACCGACCGTATCCGCGATCAGCGCCGTAGCGATCAGGTGCCGCCACAGCACATCGACGTTCAGGTCAGCACGTTCGAGGTGCTCGAAGGCGTTCCCGACCACCGCTCCCAGGACGATCCGTCGTGTCGCGCCCAGCCCGATACGCACGATCGACTGACTCGCGGAACGAATTCGTGATCGCGGTGCGGAGATTGCGGAGTTCGCGGCGCGGAGCACCGCTGCCGTCAACGCAGGGTCCCCTTCGACGACCTCGGAGACGTCGCGGAGCCCGCTGTTATCGTCGTTGAGCAGCGCGAGAGCTCGCATCCGAGGCATCGGAAGCGCGGGTAACTCGAATGAGGCGGCATTCATTACAGGAGGTATCGGCACACTAGGCGAATTTCCGCAGGATCGGGGAAGGCCCATATACGGAATTGCAACATCGCGACCGATTCTCAGTCGCGCGAATGTCAGTCCCGAGACCGCGGCGCGCTCATCGCCAGCAGCGCGGCGCCCCACCCGAACCCGATGACCTCACCCAGCACCAAGCCCGGCCACGGCGACATGCCAGTGATCAGCCAGTACGCCACTGCCACCACCACGCCGAGGCACGTCGTCCCTACCAGGGCCGCGACGAACTCCTCCAGCGCACGGGGCATTCGAGGCATGCAAACAGCGTAGCGGTCGCCTGCCACCGCTAGGACAGCTGACGCGCCCGCAGCCCGAGTGGGTTCCCGACCAGCCACTCCCCGAACTCCGCCGCCGGCAGCGGCCGCGCGAAGTAGTAGCCCTGTCCGATCGTGCAACCGAGTTCCTGGAGCGCCAGAGCTACCTCCGCCGTCTCCACACCCTCGGCCACCGAGCCGATGCCGAAGCGCTGCGTCAGGCTCACCGTGTTCGCCACAATGTCTCGAGACCGCTGATTCGTCATCAGGTCCCGCGTGAAGCTCTGGTCGATCTTGATCATCGAGATCGGTAGCCGGTGCAGGTAGATCAGCGGCGAGTACCCCGCGCCAAAGTCATCGATCGCGACCGAGTAGCCCAGCGTGCGCATCTCCTCGCACGTCGCCGCCGCCGCATCCGGATCGGCCATCAGCGACGTCTCGGTGATCTCGAGGTCAATCGCGTGAGCCCCCAGCCCGAGGCGTCCGAGCAGCCCCCGCAGCATCGTCGCAATGCGCGCGTCCTCGAAGTCCGCTGCGGACACATTCACGCCAATCTCGAGCACCACCCCGGCATCGAGCCACACGCGCGCCTGTCGCGCCGCTGTCTCGATTACCCACATTGTGATGTCGCTGATCAGCCCGGACTGCTCGGCGAGCGGGATGAATTCGCTCGGCGGTACGAATGAGCCGTCCGCACGCCGCCAACGAATCAGCGCCTCGGCACCCATAATCGTTCCGGTCGCCAGCTCCACCTTCGGCTGGTAGTACACATCCAGCTCGTTGCGTTCGAGCGCGCTTCGGAGCACCGCCAGTGTGCGCAGGTGCTCGGCGCGCGGCTCGTCCAATACCGCGTCGTACGAGGCGAACGCGCGCGGCCCCTGCTTCGCGCGGCGCAGGGCAAGCACCGCCCGCCGCACGAGTGTCATCGAGTACGTCCCATCGCCCGGCGAGACGCTGCGTCCCACACGCGCGGTCAGGTGAACAGGCTCATCGTCCAGCGTGAACGGCAGCGCGAACACCGCCTCGAGCGCGCCAATCGCGTCGATCGTATGCGCCGGAACCGCGATCGCGAACTCGTCACCGCCCGTGCGCCCGATCAGTCCATCGTCATCGAGGATGTCCGCGACTCGCCGAGCTACCTGCAGGATCAGCTCGTCGCCACGCTCGAATCCGAATGTCGCGTACACGGCGCTGAAGTCATGCAGCACCACCATCAGTACCTCGAGCTCGCCACTGCCGCTGCGCAACTCGGCGTCGAGCAGGCGCGCGAACTCGCGGCGATTCGGGAGTCCCGTCAGGTCATCCGTCGTGGCATGGCGGCGCAGCTCTGCCTGGTTTGCATCGATCGTCTCCGCCATCGTCGAGAACGCCGAGGACAGGTCGCGCATCTCGGAGCTCGACAGCGCCGTAACCTCCGCCCGCGTATCGAGCCGTCCCGCCGCGTACTCGCGCGTCGTGCTCACCAGCGCGGCGATTGGCTTGTGCACGCTGAACGTGCTCATCACCCACGCCCACGCCAGGCTCAGCACACCCACCACACCGAGTGCCACGAGGTTGCGCTGGAACGTCGCCTCCGCTGCGGCGAGTGCGACGGACTTGGGGATCGTCACCAGTACGTGTCCCGGCGCCACGCTAGAGACCTTCGCCAGCGGGATGACTGCGCTCAACGCGAGCGGCTTCTCCGGCTCCTGCACTTCGCCCGTGCGTGGCTCGTTTGACCCGAGCACGAGGTCGGCCCACGGTTGACCGGCGACGGTGGCTCCGGGCTTGAGGTTGTCCGCCGGCACCCGGAAGAGCACCAGGCCGTCCGCCCCAATCACCGTCGTCTGCACGTCGCTCTCGAGCTTTTGCGTGCGCACCACGTTCTCGAGCCAGGTGATGTCGACCGACGCCTCGACCACCCCGAGTACAGCCCCACCAGGAGCGAGGACCGGCTGGGCGAACACATCGACTGGACGTTTGGAGATGCGTCCGAAGAGGTAGCCGCTCGTCGTGACCGATTTTTTCGCGACCGCGTCCTGGTAGTACGGCGGGTCGCCGACCTGCGAGTTCACCCCACCCGGCGTCGCCGAGCAGTGCACGACGCCGTCGAGGCCTGATACAGCCACATTGCTGTACGCCGGATTCGCTCGGATCACGCGCGCGGCGGCGTCGTTGCATTCAGGCGAGTTGAAGTCTCGCAGTTGAGGGTCAGCGACGAGGCTATCCAGGAGGCCACCGACTGATGCCAGCACCTGGTCATGCGCCGCAGCGACCAGTCGCGCGTCATCGAACAACCCGGCCTGTGCGTCCTCGGTCATCCGTCGCCGCTGGTCTTCGAGGTTGAAGTACATGACGACACCAATCGCCGCGAGCATCACGGCAATCGACGCCACCAACCGCATGCGTAACCCGACGCGCGAGAGCCCCATCCCGTGCACCTCGTCCCGAGGCTAGCACGAGTCTCTCGTAGCGACGCGGCTCTCGCATGCTCACGCGCTCGCAAAAATGTCAGGAAGCAACTGACCAGAAACACGAGGAAGGCACGCTGGCGTGCCTGGAGCGGCGGACCGGTCTCGAACCGGCGACCTGCTGCTTGGAAGGCAGCCGCTCTACCAACTGAGCTACCGCCGCGCTCCACAGCGATTGAACGGTGCCACACGTCGAGGCGTCAACCAGCGTTCATACCCACAACACAGCGCGGCGGTACGATCCCCGCGAGAAATCCCTACTGGGAGCGAGGTATGCCGTGCCCGATCAGTACATAGCGACGGACAGTCGCACCGGACTTCAGGTCACCGTTACCGGCACCTTCCCCGAAGACCCTGACGATCGCGTCCGTATCGCGCGCACTTGCACGCTCTTCACTCGCCTCATGGCCACCATCCTTGCGATGGAGGACATCGCGCCGCGCCGCGACGGCTTCCGCGCCGTCGAGTCACAGCTCGAGGTCGCCGAGGCGCTCATGCGCGGCGACGGCGAAGAGGTACAGCGCCTCGTCCGCGACACCATGATGCAAATGGGCATCACCGAAGACCAGCTCCGCGAGCTCGAGGAGCAGCTGCGCAAGCACATGGAGGACATGGGAGGCGACGTACCGCCCGGTGGCTTCCCCGGCATCGACCTCGGCCCGAAGCGCGACGACGAGTAGCTACGCCTCACCGCGCCTGAAGCGATAGCCCGCCACCGACACCAAGATCCCGTCGGCAATCCCCCCGGCCCGCAACTTGCGGCGCAGCGAGTACACATGCGATCGGATCGCTGCTTTGTTGAGCATGTCCGCGACGGCCTGCCCCCACAGCGCGAGTGCAATCTGCGCCGGCGACACCACGACCCCGTGCGCCGAGTACACCGCGTCGAACACGAGCGTCTCCGAGGCCGTGAGCTGCACCGTCCCGCGCGGCCCAGCCAGCGCGCGACGATCGCGCACCCACAGCACACCGTCCGCGTCACGCTTGTCTGGCGCTTCGACGCCGGCCATTCGCGCGACCGCACTCGCGAGCTTCGAGCTCGCCTCATCGCGCGCCAGCACCTCGCACGGCAGCAGCTCCACCGGCAGCGCACCACGCAGCCACAGCGAACTCGCAGGCACGATCAGCACCGCTGGCAGCGCCTCGCGCTCAGCCGCCCCACGTGCGCGTTCGAGTGCGACCCGCGTCGCCTGTGCGTCCCCGGCGTCGAGTACCACCACGTCCGGCTGAGCCGCACGCATCGACGCGGTGAGGCGGGCCACGCTCGTCACGTCGGCCTCCCGCACCTCACGCGCGAGCAGCGCTCCGAACTCCGCATCCGCACTGGCAACGAGCACACGCATGCGCCGGGTGTAATCCACTGCGGCCAAAGCTACAAGTGTGGTTGAGACCGCCCAATGCCGAGCAGTACAATTGTTCTCGTTCGTCTCTCCCCGAGCCAAAAACGGCCCCCGGCCGCGTTGTGTGAGGTGTCCGTGCCCCAGGACCAGATCGTTGTGACCGGCGCGCGCGAGCACAACCTCAAGAACATCTCTGTCTCCATCCCACGCGACAAGCTCGTCGTCATCACCGGTCTCTCCGGCTCCGGCAAGTCCTCGCTCGCCTTCGACACCATCTACGCCGAGGGTCAGCGACGTTATGTCGAATCACTCTCCGCGTACGCCCGCCAGTTCCTCGGCCTCATGGAGAAGCCCGATGTCGATCACATCGAGGGCCTTTCCCCCGCCATCTCCATCGACCAGAAGGGCGTGTCGAAGAACCCGCGCTCGACCGTCGCGACCGTCACCGAGATCTACGACTACCTGCGCCTGCTCTTCGCGCGCGTCGGTGTGCCCCACTGCATCCACTGTGGCCAGGTGATCCGTCGCCAGACCGTGCAGCAGATCGTCGACTCCGTGCTGGCCCACCCCGCCGGCACGCGCGCGCTGCTGCTCGCCCCTCTCATGCGCCACAAGCGAGGCGAGCACCGCGAGGTGTTCGAGTCCGTGCGCCGCGCCGGCTTCATCCGCATGCGTGTCGACGGCAACGTGATCGAGATGGAGGAGACGCCCGCGCTCGAGCGCAACAAGTGGCACGACCTCGACGTCGTCGTCGACCGCCTGGTCATCCCTGGCCCCGACGACGAGGACTACTCGGGCGCGCGTCAGCGCGTCTCCGAGTCCGTCGAGCAGGCCCTGAAGCTCGGCGAGGGCGCGCTGCTCTTCGCACCCGAGGGTCTCGAGGAGGTCACGTACAGCGAGCGCTTCGCGTGCCCCAACCAGTCACACCCGCCCTACTCAGTCCCTGAGATCGAGCCGCGCAACTTCTCCTTCAACTCGCCGCACGGCGCGTGCCCTGCATGCACCGGCCTCGGCGTGCAGATGGAGCTCGACCCCGACCTCGTCGTGCCCAACCGCAAGCTCAGCATCGACCAGGGCGCGATCGTGCCCTACCAGCGCATCAGCACCGCGCTGACGTGGCACAAGCGTCGGCTCGCCGCACTCGCTGACGCCTTCGACTTCACGATGGACACCCCCCTCGAGGATCTCGAGGAGCGCCAGTGGCACGCGCTCATGCACGGCACCGATGGCGAGACCATCCAGGTGCAGTACCAGACCAAGCGCGGCCGCGTGCGCGACTTCGACGTGTCGTGGGAGGGCGTGCTCACCAACCTCCAGCGCCGCTACAAGGAGACCGACTCCGAGTGGGTGCGCAGCGACATCGAGCGCTACATGGTGGCCGTCCCCTGCCCGCAGTGCTCCGGTGCGCGCCTCAAGCCCGAGATGCTCGCCGTCACCGTCGCCGACAAGTCGATCGTCGATGTCGCGCGCTCCTCGGTGCTCGTTGCACAGCAATGGACCGAGCACCTGCGCGAAGCCGACACCCCACTCGATGCGCGTGACCAGGCCATCTCGCGCCAGATCCTGCAGGAGATCGTTGGCCGCCTGAACTTCCTGCGTGACGTCGGCCTCGACTACCTCACGCTGGATCGAGCATCCGCGACGCTCTCCGGCGGCGAGGGCCAGCGCATCCGTCTCGCCACGCAGATCGGCTCGGCGCTGATGGGCGTGCTCTACGTCTGCGATGAGCCGAGCGTCGGCCTGCACCCCGTCGACAACGAGCGCCTGATCCGCACGCTCGAGCACTTGCGTGACCTCGGCAACACCGTGCTCGTGGTCGAGCACGACGAGGCGATCATGCGCACCGCCGACTACCTCATCGACCTCGGCCCCGGCGCCGGCGAGCACGGCGGCGAAGTCATCGCGACCGGTACGCCCGCACAGGTTATGAAGAACAAGACCTCCATCACCGGCGCCTACCTCAGCGGTCGCCGCAAGATCGCTGTCCCCACCACGCGTCGAGCAGGTAACGGCGAGTCGCTCTTCGTGCACGGCGCGCGCGAGAACAACCTCAAGAACGTCGACGTCCGTTTCCCGCTCGGCACCTTCATTGGTGTCACCGGCGTCAGCGGCTCCGGCAAATCCTCGCTCGTCAACGGCATCCTCTCGAAGCGTCTGGCGATGGACCTCAACGGTGCGCGCGAGCGCCCGGGCCAGCACGACGGCGTCGAGGGCCTGCAGCACGTCGACAAGGTCGTGCGCATCGACCAGTCGGCGATCGGCCGCACCCCGCGCTCGAACCCCGCGACCTACACCGGCCTGTTCACACAGATCCGAGACCTCTTCGCGCAGGTCCCCGAGTCACGCGCGCGCGGCTACGGCCCCGGCCGCTTCTCCTTCAACGTGAAGGGCGGACGCTGCGAGGCGTGCACCGGCGACGGCTACATCAACATCGAGATGCAGTTCCTGCCCGACGTCACCGTGCCGTGCGAGGTGTGCCACGGCAATCGCTACAACCGTGAGGCGCTCGAGATCCCGTTCCGCGGCAAGAACATCGCCGAAGTGCTCGGCATGACCTGTTCCGAGGCGCTCGCGTTCTTCGACGCGATCCCCTCTGCGCGCCGTCGCCTGCAGACGCTTAACGACGTCGGCCTCGGCTACATCCGCCTCGGTCAGCCCGCCACCACCATGTCTGGCGGCGAGGCGCAGCGCGTGAAGCTCGCCACGGAGCTCGCGAAGCGCGCGACCGGTCGCACCGTCTACATCCTCGACGAGCCCACCACGGGCCTCAGCTTCCAGGACACCGAAGCGCTGCTCGGCGTGCTCCAGGCACTCGTCGAGGGCGGCAACACCGTCATCGTCATCGAGCACAACCTCGACGTCATCAAGAGCGCCGACTGGCTCATCGACCTCGGCCCCGCCGGCGGCGAACGAGGCGGCTACCTGCTCGCCGAAGGCACCCCCGAACACCTCGCCACCATCGAGGACTCCGCCACCGGCCGCTTCCTCCGCGACCTCGTCACGGCGAAGGCCGACGCCACGTCGAAGCCCGCACCAAAGCGTCAGCCCGCGTCAGCGAAGCGCGAGCCGGAGCTCGCAGCACCAAAGCGACGTCGGTGACGACTACGAACCGCAACACTCAGTTAGCGGAACTGCAGCGGCAACTTGAATTCGCTGAGCGCGCTTTGACGCTATGGGGCGATATCGGCGAGGCCATCGAGAATCATGTGCGAATCAGCACAGCACCAAAATCAGTCCACGCCTCCGAGCATTTCGAACAACTGCGCGCAGAGTTCAACACCCTGCTGCCTCGCCTGAGGAATCGGCTCCCACTGACTGGCGTGACCATCCAATACTTCGGCAAACCGACAATGGTAGACACGTTCGGGTCAATTCTTGCCGAAGTCCCTGAGTTGTCGTTCTTTAAGTCCCCGTTCTCCGGAACACCTGAGCAGGAGAACTACAACCTCTACAAGCAGACGCATACCGTCGGGAAAGCACGTCTCAACAACCTCATTGGAGAAATCCAACACGAAATCGCTCAGTTAGCGAGCAACGATCAAACGACGAACTACGCGGGTGAACTCGACCACATCCTCGACAGCATTGCCGACGCCGTCGCACGTGACTTCGTCGTCGAGGCAATCAAATGCCTCCGGGCTGACGCACTACGGCCAGCAGTGGTGTTTATTTGGGCTGGGGCTATCCGAACATTAGAAGAACGAGTCGAACGCGAAGGCCTCCTCGATCAGGTCTCAGATGCGATCACTCGCCGTGGTAGCCGGATTCCCCGCCTAAAGCGCGTCGATGATTTCGAGTTGGTGCGAGACCGAACCGAACTCGAAGCGTTCCGCGAAGTTAGCCTGATCGATAAAGGCCAATTCGGAGTTCTCGTCGAGTCCCTCGATCTGCGAAACAGATGTGGGCATCCCACGAGTTACCGACCGGGCCCGAAGCGCGTAGAAGCGTTCATTGAGGATGTCGTGGGAATCGTCTTTTCGTAGACCCATGTCGACCGAATCAGCGTTCGCGCGCTCCTGAGATCCGCCACACCAGCACGACGCGTCGTGCAGTTCGCGGCAGCGGCACCTCGCCACTCACCCCTGCAACCTAGGCGCCCCACGACCCACAATTTCGAGCATGCACTCGACATCGCGAAGCACCAGTCACCAGCGCACGACGATCAATCAAACGTACCTGCGCCAATTGATTGACCGTCGAAAAACGCCCGCCATCGCGCACACATACAATCAATCGAGGTCAGCGCGACGCGCGTGCACTCCTGAGATAACGCCACACCAGCACGAGCACGATCGCAACCGTCGAGTAGTTCGCAGCCGCGCGCACCCAGCGCACGCCACCCTCGAACTGCGACAGCGACACCCCAGCCGTCACGAACGACGCCAGCACCAGGTACGTCACCAGTCGGTCGTGCGACAGCAGCCCACCCACAGCACCAGCGATCGAGTGCGACTCGCGCCAGTACCGCCCGAGCGTCGTCACCACCAACACCACCCCGAGCGGTGCCAGCGCCAACAACCCCGAGAGATGGGCGATCACGAACGGCACGCGCCACGCATCGACACGGAGCACCAGCATCGCCGCGGTTCCGACCCACGCCACGAGCGCACCCAGCCCCCACCCGCGAAACCACATATCCGCGAACCACAACGCACGACCAGGCGCCGGATCCCCATCCCCCACGCGCCCCGCTCGAGTTGTCATCCCAGCTCCCTGAACTCGTCTCCTACCGACTCGATCCATCCGACTGCGCGAACGCCGCACCCGCAACCGGGCCGTTGACGTGAAGGCCCAAACGAGCGTCATGCACCGATCCATCGAGTCGTCTTCGCAGCACACCCGGAGGGTCAAGGGCGAAGCCCTTGTAGGGGACTGGGGACGAAGTCCCTACCACAGGGTGGGAGGGTGGGTGAACACAGTTCGGTGCCGCGAGCGAAGCTCGCTGGCACCCCCACGCGCGCAGCGCGGCTCCGACAGCGTCCACACGCACGAGCCCTGCTACGCTCGCCCCATGCCCACCCTCCACCTCCAGGACGAAGACGCGCGCATCGTCGCGCTCGCCGTCACCTACCACCTCGGCCGCCCCGGCTCCGAAACCGACCCCGACACCCTCCAACCGCACGATCGAGGCCTCACCAGCGTCCAGCCCCGCCTCGACGCCCAGCTCGCCAAATCCGGGCGAGAGCCCGGCGAAACAGGTGCCGCCGTCGAGCTCGACGTCACCCCCTACCAGCTCCACCGCATCGATGAAGGCCTCCTCGGCGTCACCAACGAGCTCAAGGCCTACGAGATGGCCAACCGCCGCTCCGTGCTGCCCGGCTTCACCGACCGCATCACAGCCCTCTTCCCCGACCTCGCCCCCGGCATGCCCACGGGCGAAGAAGCCGAGGACGACGCCGACACCGCCCTCGACCTCGTCACCCGAGTCGTCGCGCTGCGCCGCCGCATCGCCACCACCGTTGAAGCCGCTCAAGCCCAGGTCGCCGCCGACGCCGAAGCCGCCGTCCAGACCGCCGCCGCAGCCCGCCGCGCGAACCGCAAGTGGTACCAATTCTGGATTCGTTAGCCCACGTCACGAAACGCAGGGCGAAAGAGGCGCCTGTCGCGCCTTGTGGGGTGACATACGCTCTCAACAGGGCGTGCCGATAATCAGTACAAGCGCACGAACGGTATCGCTTGCCCGATGTGTCAGCCGGTGACTAGAATCGCCCGTCGGCGAAGTTGAAGGGACCCATCCATGACCTACGTGATCACCCAGCCCTGCGTGGACGTCATGGACAAGTCCTGCGTCGACGTCTGCCCCGTGGACTGCATCCACTTCGACGAGGGCACCGACCGCAAGCTCTACATTGACCCGGACGAGTGCATCGACTGCGGCGCCTGCGAGCCCGCCTGCCCCGTCTCCGCCATCTTCGCCGAGGACGACGTCCCCGCCGACCAGGCCTTCTACACCGAGGTCGACGCCGTCTGGTACAAGGACAAGGACGCCGCCCGCGCCAAGGTCGTCGGGTAACCCGCACCCTTCCGCACACAAACCACGAGGGCGCCCATCGGGCGCCCTCGCTGCATCTCCGCCCATCTCGAGTCCGGCCTCGCCTCCGCGCATCCCGCACCGAACCATCGAGTCGACTCAATGCCTCCGATCCGTGGGGCCTGGGGCGAAGCCCCCAGTGGGGTCTCGAGGGGCGAAGCCCCTCACACAGGGCGAGCGGGTGGGCGAAACACAAAACGCCCGCCATAAAGGCGGGCGTCCCACACTTCCGAGTCCGAGGTAGCGGCACAGCCGCCAACCAACTTACGAAGCGCTCGGCCCCTTCGGCGCCAGCGCCAGAACCCGCTCCTGCAGCGCAGCGACGAGCCCACTCAGCGGCACCCGCACCTGCTCCATCGAGTCACGCTCACGAATGGTGACCGCCTCGTCATCCAGCGTGTCGAAGTCAACCGTCACGCACAGCGGCGTCCCGATCTCGTCCTGGCGACGGTAGCGACGCCCAATCGACTGCGAGTCATCGAACTGCGTGCGGAAGTCATTCCGCAGCATGTCCCACACCTCGCGCGCCTTCGGCGACAAACGCTCGTTGCGAGACAGCGGCAGGATCGCCACCGTCACCGGCGCGATCGAAGGCGCCAGGTGCATCACCACGCGCTGCTCACCGCGCTCGTCCGTCTCCTCGTCGTAGGACTCGCACATCAGCGCGAACATCAGCCGGTCCACACCGACCGCCGGCTCGATCACGTGCGGGACGATGTGCTCATTGCGCTCCTGATCGAAGTACGACAGCGACTTCCCCGAGCCCGCCGAGTGCGCCCGCAGGTCGAAGTCCCCACGATGCGCGACCCCCTCGAGCTCACCCCATCCCCACGGGAACAGGTACTCGACGTCCGAGGTCGCCTGCGAATAGTGCGCGAGCTCGGACTGCTCGTGATCGCGCAGCCGCAGATGCTCCGGGTTGAACCCCAGCGTGTAGTACCAGGCCAGCCGCTCCTGCTTCCAGTACGAGTGCCATTGCAGCGACTCGGCTGGATCGCAGAAGAACTCCATCTCCATCTGCTCGAACTCTCGAGTGCGGAAGATGAACTGCCCCGGTGTGATCTCGTTGCGGAACGACTTCCCGATCTGCGCGATCCCGAACGGCAGTCGGCGACGCATCGTCGTCTGCACGTTCTCGAAGTTCACGAACATGCCCTGCGCCGTCTCCGGTCGCAGGTACGCCGTCGCCGCCTCGTCCTGCAGTGGGCCGACGAACGTCCGGAACAGCAGGTTGAACTGCCGCTCCTCCGTGAACTTCCCAACCGTCCCGCACACAGGACACGTGTTGTTCTCGATGTGGTCAGCCCGCACCCGTGAGTGACAATCGAGGCAGTCCACGAGCGGGTCAGTGAACCCACCCACGTGCCCCGAGGCATGCCACACCGCCGGGTTGGTGATCACCGCAGCCTCGATGCCGACCACATCGTCACGAGACTGCACCATGCGCCGCCACCACGACTCGCGGATGTTCCGCTTCATCTCCACGCCCAGCGGTCCGTAGTCGTACGTCGAGGCGAACCCGCCGTAGATCTCCGCCGAGGGAAACGCAAAGCCGCGCCGCTTCGCCAGCGACGCCAGTGTCTCGAGGTCAACCATCAGTGGTACGCCTTCGCAGCGCAGCTATCAGCCGCAGCAGCCGAGTCGGTGGATGTCGCGAGGGTAGCATTGGCTCCCGAACAGCCTCAACCACGAGTACGATGCGGCCGACTGGAGGCCCTCCCATGCGCAACCTCATCCTCGCCATCACCGGATTCGCGCTCGGCGTCAGCGTCGCCGTCGTCCTCGCCGGCCGCGTCGAAGCCCCCGCGGCCGCGTCGCCCGGATCACCGGAGGGCGCCACGAGTGCCTGACCTCGACCCCACGAAGCTCTGCATCATCGTCGCCTCGAACACCGACGCCGACCGCTTGATGCGCTCGCTCGTCGCCAAGAACTTCATCGCCACCAAGATCGCGAGCAGCGGCGGCTTCCTGCGTCGAGGCAACACGACCATCCTCACCGGCGTCGCCGAGAGCGCGGTCGATGAGCTGATGGAGATCGTGCGTCGCGAGTGCCAGGCACGCAGCGAGCTCTTCTCGCTAGACGCACTGCCCTTCGACCCGGCCGCTGGCGTCGGCGCCCCCATCGAGGTGCGCGTCGGCGGCGCGATCGCGTTCGTCCTCGACGTCGCCCGCTTCGAGCGCGTCTAACGACTAGTCCGAGCTAGGTCCGAGAGTTCGAGTTAGGCCGCGTCCGCACGCCGCGAATGCGCACGCATCGCCGCGAGTGCAGACCGCAGCACACGCACCACCGACGCGTCGTACTGCGTCCCCACCCCGTCCTCGATCACGCCGATCGCCCGCAGCGGCGTCAGCGCCGGCCGGTACGGCCGCTCCGAGCACAGCGCCCAGAACGAATCCGTCACCGCGAGGATGCGCGCACCCAGCGGCACCTCGTTGCCACCGAGGCCCTCCGGGTAGCCGCGGCCATCCGGCCGCTCGTGGTGCGCCTCCACCCAGCGCGCCACTTCGAGGAACCCGGGAATCAGCTCGAGGATCTGCGCGGCCCACCCCGGGTGCTGCCGCATGATGTCCATCTCGTCGACCGACAGGATCGCCGGCTTCTCCGTGATGTGCCGAGGCACACCGAGCTGTCCGAGGTCGATCACCTGCGCGGCGATCCGCAGCGCACGGCGATACGACTCGTCGAGACCGAGCTGCCGCCCGATCTCCACCGCCAGCGTCGCCACGCTCGAGGCGTGCCCCGACTCGTGCACGCTCGCGTCGACCATGCGCCCGATCGCCGTGGCGATGCGGTCCACGTGGAGGTTCGACGGGCGGCCCTCGCCGGGCACGCTCTGCGCCACGTTCAGCGCGAGGTCATCACCCCACAGCAGCATCCACACGCCGTCCCACGCAGCTCGTCGATCACCGCGCGACCAACGCGCAGCCCAACGATTGGTTCGAGGTCATCGAGCGTCACCCCACGCAACTCGGCACGCACGCGCAGCGGGTGCGACACCGCACCCAGGAAGTCAGCCACCCAGTGCGCCGCACTCACGAGCAGCGCCTCGACCGGAATGGCGTCCATCGCGAGGCGGTGCGGGCGGCCTTCGCCGTCCCAGCGCTCGTGCGTCGCGCGGATCGCCGTCTGCACCTCGGCCTCGAGGCCCATCAGTTCGGCCGCCCACGCCCCGGCGGCCGTGTGCCCGCCAGCGCCATCCACGTCATCCGGTAGCGATCGCACCGCAACCCCGGTGTCGTGCAGCAGCGCCGTGTAAGCCACCCGCCGTCGAGCCGTCGAGCCGAGCTTCAGCGCCCGCGCGAACGCACCCGCGAGGTGTGCCACGCGCACGGAATGCCCGACCGGCTGTCCTTCGGCAAGATCGAACGCGCCCGAGAGGTGAGAGAGCACGTCGATGCGGCGCGCTGGTTGCAGCTGCACCGGGACGCGATAGACGTCCAAGCCCTCGACGAACGAGGGATGCCGTGTGACCGATGGAAACGACAGCGCCGGCTGTTGCACCACGAACCTACCCTCCGCCTCTCCGAATCATCGGCAGGGGTGGGAAAACCCCGTAGGGGATTCCCCAACAAGGAGGCATTACAAAACTCTGACAGGAGTAGGTTCGAGGCTGACGTCAGGCGTCAGGCGTCATGGGCCTGTCGAAGTACTCGTCGAACGGGTCGTCCGAGCCGCCACCGCCGCCGAGCGCGGCCTGTTCCAGCTGGTACTTCTTCTCTTCGACGTGGTATCGGAAGGTGTAGTCGGCGTCGATCCGCTCGGCGGGGTCCTCGCCGGCCTCGACACGCTCGGCCAGCTCTTCCCAGTTCGTACCGAGCTCTTCGTCCCAGTCCTTGCCCGTGCGCTTCGCCCACTCGGCGAACGCGCCTGGGTCGTTGGACTGCAGCGCCGCAGCGTCGCGGACGTGGTCCACATCCTCGAGGCGCTGCATCGTCGTCTTACGACGAGCGAACGTCGACATCACACGGTCGAGCTTCGTCCCACCGCATTCGGGGCACTTCGCCGACCCGTTTTGGGCAGCCGCCACCGAGCGGAAGAAGACATCGACCTTCTTGGCGCAGTCAGAGCAGTTGTATTGATAGATCGGCATAACGCCGCCAAGTGTAATCACGGCCATCGAGCACGACCAGCCCCGCCGCGGGAGGTTCGAGGCCAACCCACTACCCCTCGACCGCGCTCCGCACGTGCTCGACCCGCGGCGGCTCGCCATCCGGCCCAAGGTCGATCGCCACGAGGTCGACTCGAGCCTGCTGTGGCAGCTCCGGATGCTCGGCGCAGTAGGCCTCGGCCAGCGCCGCCATCCGCTGCTGCTTCGCCGCCGACAGCGCCGAGATCGCCCCGCCAAACGTCGCGGTCCGCCGCAGCTTCACCTCGACGAAGATCAGCGTGTCCCCTTCGACCGTTATCAGGTCGATCTCGCCCTCGCGGCGGCGCACATTCGTCGCCACCACCCGATGCCCGAGTCCTTCGAGGTATTCCGCAGCCAGCCGCTCACCCAGATCGCCCAGCTGTCGCCGCGGCGAGGTCACCGCGCGGCCGCAGCTTCCTTCACCGGCGCCCACGTCAGGCGGTGCAGGGTCGTCGGTCCCAGCGCCAGCAACGCGGCCCGGTGTTGAGGCGTCGCATAGCCCTTGTTCTCGGCGAACCCGTACCCCGGGAACGTGCAGTCAAGGTCCACCATCATCGCGTCACGAGCGACCTTGGCCACGATGCTCGCCGCTGCGATCGAGACACAGAGCGCGTCCCCGTCGATCACCCAGTGCTGCTCGATCGGCGCTCCGTTGCGCGCGAACTGCACTGACTCGCGTCCATCCACGATCAGCGCGTCCGGCCCCTCGCGCAGCCCGAGCAACGCCTTCCGCATGGCGAACCGCGTCGCCCACACAATCCCGAGCTGATCAATGACATGCGACGAGGCGAATCCGACGCCCCAATCCGCGTGCTCGCGAATCTCTGCCGCCAACTCCTCGCGCACCGCTGCCGTCAGCAGCTTCGAGTCCCGCAGCGCCCGCACCCACTTCGCGCGTGACTCGCGCAGCACTACCGCCCCGGCCACCACCGGCCCCGCCAACGGCCCGCGCCCCACCTCATCGACCCCGGCCACACGCGCGTACCCGGCCTTCCAGTACGCCCGCTCAGCCCGCCAAGTCGGCACAATCGCGCTCATGCGCCAATCCTACGGCGATACCACGAGGACTACCAAACAATTCCTGCACACCAGAGCCGTGGCCGCAGAGGTCAGGTCTGGTAGACATCGGGTACGCCGTCGTGATCGGCATCTCGTGACTCGGCTTCCGCTATGCGTCGATACGCACGGTTGCCCACGCTGAGAATCCCGACGGCGATCACTGCGGCGAGCACCGACCCGACGAGCACGCCAATAGTCACATGGTTGTTGCGCTGGTCGTCGGCACCAAACGCCAGCCCGCCGATCAGCAGCGAAACGGTGAACCCGATTCCCCCCAGAACCGAGACCCCAAGCACATCCAGCCAGCGAATGTCTTCGTCCAGCTCTGCGTGCGTGAAATGCGAGAGCAGGTAGGTCGTCCCGAAGATCCCAACGGTCTTCCCCAGCACCAGCCCGACGACCACGCCCAGCGCCGCCCGATCCGTCAGCGCACTCACGAATCCGCTCATGCCTCCTATATGCACTCCGGCAGCCAGAAGCGCGAATACGGGCACGGCGAATCCGGCTGAGATCGGGCGGAACCGGTGCTCAAAATGCTCCGCCAGCCCCGATCCCAATGCAGGTTCCGCTCCGGCCCTGTCGAGGGCGACGGGCACAGCAAACCCCAGCAGTACCCCGGAGATCGTGGCGTGCACCCCGGACGCGTGAACGAGCGCCCAGGTCAGCGTTGCCAGCGGCAGGAGCAACCACCAGGAGCGGATGCACCGCTGAACGGCAACCGCGAAACATGCGAGCGGGAGTAGCGCCGCCACGAGGAAGCCCAGTTGGAGGTGGCTCGTATAGGCGATACCGATGATGACGACCGCCAGCAGGTCATCCACCACCGCCAGCGTCAGCAGGAACGTACGGAGGCCGATTGGAAGGTGTGTCCCGACGATCGCCAGCACTGCCAGCGCGAATGCGATATCCGTAGCGGTGGGGATCGCCCAGCCGCGGAGAGCGCCATCTGTCGTGCCGAGGTTCACGACGACGAACAGTGCGGCAGGGACCAACATCCCCCCGACCGCCGCGAACACCGGAAGCGCGGCTCGACGTGGAGACCGCAGGTCACCCGCAACGAATTCGCGTTTGAGTTCCAGTCCCACCACGAAAAAGAACAGCGCGAGCAATCCGTCCGATGCCCATGCGCTGAGCGCGAGATTCAGATGGAGCGAAACTGGCCCGATGCGGGCGTCGCGCAGCGCGTGATACGAATCTTCGAATGGGGAGTTGGCCCAGACCAGCGCCAACACAATGGCTCCCAGCACCAGCGCGCCGCTGACTGTTTCCTTGCGCAGAATCGCCGCAATGCGCGCAGCCTCGGACCATGAGCCGCGACTGAAGATGCGGGCGGGAGTGCTCGGTGGCATGTGGTGCTCCTGGTTCGGCGATCGACGAATCGACTGCCGACCAGACTTCCCGGCTCACCTTGCTGCTCGTACCTGTGTCGGAGAATACGTGACTCGCTCAGCACCGTCCTCCTACCGACGCTTTACACAAAACCACCACGAATTACACATGAGAACACTGGCGGAAGGCCAAAAGCCCGGTGCTACACTGGAACCCGTACGCGGAGCGCCTGCTTCATGGCCGAACAGACTCCCAGAAGGACCTGCCGGTGAACGCACGTTGGATTCGTAATTCCTTTATCTACCTCATCATCCTCGGCGGCATCGCGCTCGTCGTGGTGATGTTCTTCCGCCCGCCCGCAGGCTCGCGTGATGTCCCGATTTCGGAGGTCATCGCCAGCGCCAAGGCTGGCAACGTCGAGAAAGTCACCGTCAACGGCGATCAACTCGACGTGAAGCTCCGCGGCGAGCAGGACACCGTCCGCTCCCGTAAGGAGGCCTCCTCCTCCGTAGAGGAGATCCTGCGCCAGAACGGCATCGCCGTCGGCACCTCCAAGGACCAGGTCGCAGTCGACATCAAGGGCCCGAGCCAGGTCGGGAACCTCTTCTCGATCCTGTTCAACTTCCTGCCCCTGCTGCTCTTCGGTGCCATTTTCGTCTTCATGATGCGGCAGGCGCAGGGTACAAATTCTCAGGCAATGTCCTTCGGCCGTAGCCGCGCTCGTATGTTCACCGGCCAGAAGCCGACCGTGACGTTCGTGGACGTCGCCGGTCAGGAAGAGGCCAAGCAGGAGCTTGCCGAGATCGTCGAGTTCCTCAAGTACCCGGAGAAGTTCGCCGCCCTCGGCGCGCGCATCCCGCACGGTGTCTTGCTGATCGGCCCTCCCGGCACCGGCAAGACCATGCTTGCTCGCGCTGTCTCCGGCGAGGCCGGCGTCCCCTTCTTCTCGATCTCGGGCTCCGAGTTCGTGGAGATGTTCGTCGGTGTCGGTGCCAGCCGTGTGCGTGACCTGTTCGACCAGGCCAAGCGCAACGCGCCCGCCATCGTTTTCGTCGACGAGATCGACGCGGTCGGCCGCCAGCGCGGCGCCGGCCTCGGTGGCTCGCACGATGAGCGCGAGCAGACCCTGAACCAGATCCTCGTGGAGATGGACGGCTTCGACACCAACTCGAACGTCATCGTCATCGCCGCGACCAACCGCCCCGACATCCTCGACCCGGCACTGCTGCGCCCGGGCCGTTTCGACCGCCAGGTCACGCTCGACCTGCCCGACGTGAAGGGCCGCCGAGCCGTGCTCGACGTCCACTCCAAGGGCAAGCCGTTCGAGCCGGAAGTGAAGCTCGAGATCATCGCGAAGCAGACGCCTGGCTTCTCCGGCGCCGACCTCGCGAACCTCGTCAACGAGGCTGCGATCCTCGCTGCCCGGCGCAACAAGAAGCGCATCAGCATGTCCGAGATGAACGAGGCCGTTGATCGCGTGATCGCCGGCCCGGAGCGCAAGTCGCGGGTTATCACCCCGATCGAGAAGAAGATCATCGCCTTCCACGAGTCGGGCCACGCCGTCGTGGGCCACTTCCTCCCGAAGGCCGACCCGGTCTTCAAGGTCACGATCGTCGCCCGAGGTATGGCCGGCGGCTTCACCCGCTCCCTGCCGACCGACGACCGTCGTCTCCAGGACCGCTCCTATTACGAGGCGATGATGGCGCAGGCCCTCGGCGGCCACGTCGCTGAGGAGCTGATCTTCGGCGAGCCGACTACCGGTGCGCACGACGACATCGGCAAGGTCACCCACATCGCTCGTGAGATGGTCACGCAGTGGGGCATGAGCGAGCGACTTGGTCCTCGGACCTTCGGTCGCCGTGAGTCGATGGTCTTCCTTGGGCGCGACATCACCGAGCAGCGTGACTACTCGGAACGCACCGCCGAGGAGATCGACGAGGAAGTGCGTCGCATCATCGACGCGGCGCACTTGCGCTGCCGCGAGGTGATGGGCGCGCACAGGGACAAGCTCGAGGAGCTCGCAGCCGCACTGATCGAGGTCGAGACCCTCGAGGGCGACACGCTGATGCGCATCCTCGGCCCAGCCGAGAACCGCATCATGCCGGACAACGAGCCCGCTCCGGTGGCTACGCCCCCGGCACCGCCCGCCGCCTCCAGCGGTGGCGACGCTGAGGACGAGCGCCCCCAGGGTCGCCCCGGTCTGGCCTGGGGCCAGTCCCCCAGCGCAGCCCCGCCCGCTGGCGAATAGTCCTCGAACCATTGGATAAGCGAAGGAGGGGCCGTTTGGCCCCTCCTTCTTTGTGTTCAGCAGCCTGAACCGAATCGAATGTTTCACGTGAAACATTTGTGCTAAGTAACGACCTCGTCGGCCACGGTCTGGGGCTCCTCGGACTGGGCAGCCTTGGTCTTCAGGTACTCGCGCCGCACGAGCACGACCCAGACCACGCCGGCGACAATGAAGCCGACTCGCAGTGCCGGATGCTCGTTGAGGGTGCCGTTGGGGTTGAGGAGCGCCCGCCCAAAGATGACGCCCGCCCCCATGTAGACCACGTTCGCGATGATCGCTCCGAGGTAGTCGAGCGGGATCCAGAGCCGCAACGGCATCTGCAGCGCCCCAGCACCGAACGGCCCGAGCGTCCGACTGACCGAGTTGAGGTGATAGAAGGGAATCAGCCACCGAGCGTGCCCGCTGACCAGCGCCTCACCCATGCGCAGCGCCGGCCCGAGGCGGGTGCCCCGCAGCCGCTTCCCGCCCCATCTCCCAAGGCCGTACGACAGCGTGTCGCCCAGCACCGTGCCCAGGCTGGCTACGAAGAACAGCATCGCGAGGCCGGACTGCTGCTCGTAGGCATAGGCGCCGGCCAGGAAGATCATGATGATCCCTGGCACAATCAGCCCGAGGCCAACCGTGGCCTCCGACAGCGCCGCGAGGAAGACGATGGGGACGCCATAGCTGAGAAAGAGGCTATTCAGGACCAGGAAGACCTGGTCAGTCACCCAGTTCACGAGGTCGTACGGGGCCCGGAGTACATGCAGCAGATCGTCCAGCGTTCGCGCCCCTTCGTGGTCCGCCTCGGAACATGGTGAGGGGTCTGGGCCGCGTTGACCACCCGAACGGCCCCGTCTACACTTTCACGACCGCATTTCGAGAGGTTCGCTATGTACGCCATCATCCGCACGGGCGGAAAGCAGTATCGCGTGCACGAGGGGGAAGCCATCCTCGTGGAGCGCCTGGACGCTGAGGTCGGCTCTGCCGTGGACCTCGAAGTCTTGCTCGTCGAGCGTGATGGGGCCGTCACCGTTGGCGCGCCGACCGTGGCAGGTGCCTCGGTCACCGCAACCGTGTCCGGCGCCGAGCGCGCTCGCAAGGTGATCTCCTTCAAGTACAAGAACAAGACTCGGCGCCGCCAGACCATCGGTCACCGGCACCACCAGACCCGCCTGCAGATCACCTCGATCACTGGCGGCTAAGGGGTTCAACCATGGCTCACAAAAAGTCCGGTGGCTCCAGCAAGAACGGTCGAGACTCGAACTCCCAGCGCCTTGGCGTGAAGAAGTTCGATGGCGAGATCGTGACGGCCGGCTCGATCCTGGTGCGGCAGCGCGGCACGCGCTTCCACCCGGGTGAGAACGTGGGCCTGGGCAACGACTACACGCTGTGGGCGCGCGTCGAGGGCTCGGTGAAGTTCCTGCCGTTCGCCAAGGGCCGCCGCAAGCAAGTCACCATCATCCCCCTTGGGGCCGAGGCCTAGCCTCCCGCTCACCTTCTCGTCGGGTCGAGGCACTGCCTCTTCCCTAGCGAGGTCCGGAGTACGACTGCATGAAGGCTGATATCCACCCCACGTACGTTGAGTCTGTCGTTACCTGCTCCTGCGGGCACGTGTGGAACACACGCTCCACGAAGGCTGAGATGAAAGTCGATGTCTGCTCCGCCTGCCACCCGTACTTCACGGGTGAGCAGCGCATCGTCGACACCGCAGGCCGCGTCGAGCGCTTCCGCCGCCGCTACGCCAAGGCTGACTCGCAGACTGCTGAGGCCGAGGCCTAACCACCACGCTCGTCTCGATACATATGAAGGGCGGCCTCCGGGCCGCCTTTCTGTTTGCCCCCGTTGCTAGCTGGCTGCCGCGTCACACTGACAGGCGCGTGTCCGTCTTCGAATGTGCGATTGGCACAACGAGCACGTGCCTCATCGGAGTACATGCATCGCCCACACTGACGGGCTGCCGTAGGCTGACCGCATGGCAGCACCGACGTATGGCGGACAGGCAGTCGTCGAGGGCGTGATGATCCGCGGCGCACGCGCCATGGCGGTCGCCGTGCGCCGGCCCGACGGCTCGATCGCATACACATCGCGGAAGCTTGGCGGCATCTACACCGGCGCGGTGCGGCGCATCCCGTTGCTGCGCGGCATGATCGTGCTCTGGGAGACACTCGCTCTCGGGATGCAGGCGCTGTCGTGGTCGGCGGCGATCGCGGCGGACGAAGTTGACGAGTCCGGGAATGCGCGCGCGATGGGAGTCGGTGCGTGGGTCGGGATCGTGTTCTCGATGGTGATCGGGCTCGTGCTGTTCTTCCTGCTCCCGGTGCTCGCGACGACATGGCTCGCGCAGTTCATGCCGAACTGGGCGGTGGTGATAATCGAGGGCCTGATGCGGCTCGGCCTGCTGATCGGCTACGTATGGCTGATCGGACGCGCCGAGGATATTCAGCGCGTATTCCAGTATCACGGCGCCGAGCACATGACGATCCATGCGTACGAGCAGGACCGTGAGCTCACCGTGCAGGCGATCCGGCGCTTCCCCAAAGAGCACCCGCGCTGTGGGACGTCGTTCCTGCTGACGGTCGGCGTGGTCGCGGTGTTCGTCTTCGCCCTGCTGGGCACGCCACCGCTGTGGTGGCGCATCACCTCGCGCATCGTGCTGGTGCCGTTGATCGCGGCGATCTCATACGAGGCGATTCGGTTCGCCGGCTTCCACTACGACAAGCCGATCGTGAGTTGGCTGTTCGCCGGCAACATCGCGCTGCAGAAGCTCACGACACGCGTCCCAGACGACGAGCAGATCCAGGTCGCGATCGCCTCGCTGCAACGCGCAGTCGAAGAGGACAAGCGCGCCGGCGCCGCCTAGTCTCACCCTCACGCCACGGGAATACGCGCATGTTATCGTGCCGTTAACATGCGCCCGACGAGACCGACCGCGCTCCACATGCGGAGCAGCGCACTGGCTCGCACGGGGGCTGCCATGTCGATCGACTCTGCCCGCCTGGAGCGCACGCTCAACCCGCGCACCGTCGTGGTCGTCGGGGACAAAGGCCCGAACTACAACTAGCTCAACAACCAGAAGGGATTCACCGGGAACCTCTACTCCGTGCAGGTCGACGCGAAGGAAGTGTCCGGCATCGTCGAGCGCGGGTTCACCAACTTCGCGCGCCTCGCTGACGTGCCGGGGCCGATCGACCTGGTGATCTGCGTGGTGCCTCGGCAGGTCACGCCACGGATCATCGCCGACGCGGCCGCCCTCAACGTCGGCGGCGTCGCGATGTTCACCGCCGGCTTCGCCGAGACGAAAGAAGCGACCGGCATCGAGCTGCAACAGCAGATCGTCGAGATCGCGACCTCCGCCGGCATGGCGATCGTCGGGCCGAACTGCATGGGTGTATACAACCGGCAGCTGGGCGTGCGATTCAGCGCGGAGATAGAGTACGGCGACCGCGGAAACGTCTCGTTCATCTCCCAGAGCGGGTCAATGGCGATGGCGCTGACCTCCGAGTCGCAAAAGGCCGGTTTGAAGATCGGACGCGCGATCTCGAGCGGCAACGCATGCGTGGTGAACGAAGCCGACTACCTCGACTACCTCGCCGGCGATCCGGACACCGAGTACATCGGGCTCTACCTCGAAGGTGTGCAAGAGGGGCAGCGCTTCTTCCGCGTGCTGCGCGAGGCAACGCGCCGGAAGCCAGTGGTGATCTTCAAGGGCGGATCGACCGAGCCCGGCGCACGCGCGACGGACTCGCACACCGGCGCGATGGGCTCGCCGCACCGCGTCTGGGAGGCGATGGTGCGTCAGGCTAGCGCAGTGCCCGTCGTCACCCGCGACGAGCTGATCGACACGCTGCAGGCACTGGTGCGCGCACCCGCGGGATTCGGGCACCGCATGGCGTTGATCGCCGGCAGCGGCGGCAACTCGGTCGCGATCGGTGACGCTGCCGGGCGTGCAGGCCTCGACGCAGCAGTGCTGTCCGACGACTCGAATGCGAAGCTCGGTGAGTTCTTCAACATCATTGGCGGAACGTTCGCGAATCCGTTCGATGTCGGCTTCACGATTGGGAATGCTGGGTCAGCCGATAACCTACCGCGCATCCTCGACATCCTCGGCACGGATCCGAGCGTCGACGGTGTGCTCTACGACTTCGGCACAGGGTCGATTCATCACGTGGCGAACGAGGAAGCGTTCGAGCGCATCCTCGGGCGCCTCGATGCATTCGTGCAGCAGTACCAGAAGCCGATCATGTTCACGTGCGACCCACGCAACAACGCGAAGACGTACGAGACGGCTCGCAACGGGCTGCTCGCGCGCGGGTTCCCGGTGTTCACTTCGTTCGACCGGGCAGCGCAGGCGTATGCACGTGCGACCGAGTACTGGACCAATCGTCGTGACCGCGAGTCCGAGCGCTGGACCGCGACGAGCTAAGCGCGCTCGATCAGGCCGGGGAGCTCGTTCAGCGCCGCGATGCGGTGAATGTCCTCGTCGTGCACGGCGCTCGTGCGATCGAGGAGCACCCCGTGCATGCCGACTGCCTGTGCCGGCCTCACATCGTTGTCGAGGCGATCACCGACCATCAGCGCGTCCGACGGCGCCACAGAGAAGCGCTCGAGCGCGAGTTCGAAGAAGCGCGGCTGCGGCTTCGACACGCCAATCAGCGGACCGAGGTGCGTGTCGGAGAGGTAACGGCTGAGGCCTACCTGATCGAAGTCGGCATTCGCGTTCGACGCAGCGATCAACGTCAGGCCCATGTCCACAAGCGCTTGCAGCGCCTCGTGCACATCGGGATACGCGCACAGCGTGTCCTCGTACGTGCGATCGGTGAGGTCTGTCACCGCGTTGACGCACTCCTCGAGCGACACGCCGTGCGGGCTGAGCACGCGCGTGACGGCCTCGCGGAACTGCACGGCAGGCGACTCGACACGGAAGGCGGGCTCGGCCATGACGGCGCGTCGGGTCTGCTCGAGTGCGCGAGGGGTGATCTCCTCGCCGGCAAACTCGGAGGCTCGCACGGCGGCGGCGCTGAGGGCGGCGGCGACGGCACCGTTGATATCGAGGAGCGTGCCGTCGACATCGAGGAAGACGTGCGAGACGCGGTACCGCTCGCGGTTATGGGTCAAGGTTGCGCAGTTCCCATGTGCTGAAGTCGAGCGAGCGGTAGTAGCAGTTGCGCGGCGCGCCATCCTCGTTCTTGGTGTGGCAGATGCCGCCACGCTCCGGGCGCACGCGGTAGACGAGCGAGTTCTGCTCGCAGTTCACGAGCACCTCGAGCAGCTCGAACGTCTCGCCTGAGGTCGCACCCTTGCGCCACAGCTCATTGCGCGAGGTGCTCCAGAAGACGGCGATGCGTTCCTCGACGGACGTGCGGAGGGCGAGCTCGTTCACGTAGGCAACGAGGATGACCTCGTTGGTGTCGACGTTCTGCACCGCGCACGGCAGCACGCCGCCCACGGTCGCGACCTGCTCGAGCTTGGTGAAGTCGAGCGTCAGCGCGCTCCCCTCTTCGAGGGCGTTCTCGGTAGTCACAGGTCAGGCCTCCGCCCTAGTTAGCAGATGCAGGGCGGGCCGGGCGAATCGGGATGCCTCGGCGCGCGAGTTCTTCTTTGATCGATGCGATCGTGTAGGTGCCAAAATGGAAGATCGAGGCCGCGAGTACCGCGTCCGCAGCGCCCTCGGTCAGTGCGTCGTAGAGGTGGTCGGCCGTGCCCGCGCCGCCCGAGGCGATCACGGGGACGTCGACGGCGTCGGCGATGGCTCGCAGCAGCTGCAGGTCGTAGCCGCGCTGGTGGCCATCGGTGTCCATCGAGGTGACCAGCAGCTCGCCCGAGCCGCGCTGGACGGCCTCGCGGGCCCACTCGATCGCATCGCGGCCAGTGGCCGTGCGACCGCCGTGCACGAAGACCTCCCACTGCGGGGCGTCGGGCGGTGTGTTGGGGACGCGCTTCGCATCGACCGCGGTGACGATGCACTGCGAGCCGAAGCGGTACGCGCCCTCGGAGATCAGCTCGGGGCGTTCGATGGCAGCGGTGTTCACCGAGACCTTGTCGGCGCCGACCTCGAGCATGGTGCGCATGTCCTGCGTGGTGCGGATGCCGCCACCAACGGTGAGCGGGATGAAGACCTGGTCGGCAGTCTTCGCGATCATGTCGTAGACGCTCGTGCGGTTGTCACTCGACGCGGTGATGTCGAGGAAAACAAGCTCGTCGGCGCCACCGCGGTCGTACATCGCAGCAAGCTCGACGGGGTCGCCGGCATCGCGCAGCTCGACGAAGGAGATGCCCTTCACGACGCGGCCGTTGTCGACGTCAAAGCACGGGATGATGCGCTTCGTCAGCACTATGCAGTCACCTCAAGCGCTTTGCGGAGGTCGATGTCGCCGGTGTAGAGGGCGCGGCCGATGATCGCGCCCTCGACACCGCAGTCGGCTAGGTGACGCAGATCCTCGACACGCGAGACGCCACCGGCGGCGATGACATGCATCGAGGTCTCGCTCGTGATGCGCGAGTACGCCTCGAAGTTCGGCGAGCCGGCGACGCCATCGCGGCCGATGTCGGTGAAGACGATGCGCTGCACGCCGAGCTCCGTGAGTTCGCGGATGAACTCGATGGCATCGAGGTCGGTCGCCTCGGTCCAACCCTCGAGACTGACGCGACCATCGCGCGCATCGACCGAGACGATGAGGCGCTCGGCGGCTTCATCGACGACGGTGCGCAGCAGTGCGCGATCCTTCACGGCGGCGGTGCCCATGGCGATGCGGTCGAGGCCGCCCGCGACCATACCGCGGAACGCCTCGAGGGTGCGAATGCCGCCGCCGGTCTGCACGGGGCAGGCGACGCCGCTCGCGATCGCACGCACGAGCGCGTCGTTCACGGGGTGGCCATCCTTCGCGCCGTCGAGGTCAACGACGTGGATGCGGCGCGCGCCCAGCTCGGCCCAGCGGCGGCCGGCGGCGACGGGGTCATCCTCGAACACGGTCTCGCGGGCGTAGTCGCCCTGGGTGAGCCGCACACAGCGGCCACCTCGAATGTCGACGGCGGGAATGACGTCCATGGCTGCTCTCGTCAGGCGGTCGCGGTGGCCGGGGCGATCGAGCCGCGCTCGAGCGCCAGGCGCAGGAAGTTGGCGTAGAGGCGCAGGCCGTCCGCGCCGGACTTCTCGGGATGGAACTGGGTGGCGAGGAGGTTGCCGCGGCCGACGACCGACGGGAACGTGACGCCCTCGTATTCCGTCTCGCCGACGACCACGGCGGGGTCGGTGGGGCGGGCGTGGTAGGAGTGCACGAAGTAGAAGTAGCTGTCCGCGGGGACGCCCTCGAACACCGGGTGCGGGGCGGCCAGGCGGACGGTGTTCCAGCCCATGTGGGGCACGGTCAGGCCCTGGGGGAAGCGCACGATGCGGCCGCCCAGGACGCCCAGGCACTGGTGCTCGCCACCCTCCTCCGAGAGGTCGAAGAGGGCCTGCATGCCCATGCAGACACCCAGGAAGGGCCGTCCGGAGGCGATGTACTCGCGGATCGGGTCGACGAGGCCGCCGGCGTTGAGGTTGGCCATGGTGTCGGCAGCGGCGCCCACCCCAGGGACGATCAGTGCGCGGGCGGTCTCGATGGCTCGGGGGTTGGCGGTGACCTCCGCGTCCACGCCAGTGCTGGCGACCGCGCGCGCGACGCTGCGCAGGTTGCCCGCCCCGTAGTCGACGATCACGACGTCTGGCACTCATCTGCCCTTCTGCGATGCCGTATTTCAGCCGGAATGAGCTTCGCGAGTACCCAGTGTATCAAGGAGCTAGCGGAGCAGCCTCGATATAATCGAAGCCTATGACGTCCACTGACACCCAACGCAGCCTCGAGGACGCGCGACTGGCGGTCGAGGAACTGCGGACGCAGATCCGCTATCACGAGTACCGATATTATGTCCTCGACTCCCCCGAGTTGGGGGACGAACAGTTCGACGCCCTCGTCCGCGAACTGAAGAGCCGAGAAGAGCAATTCCCGGAGCTGGTGACGCCCGACTCCCCCACCCAGCGAGTATCCGGGGAGCCGTCGCCAGCCTTTGGCGTGGTCGAGCACCGCGAGCCGATGCTCTCGCTGGGCAACGTGTTCAGCGGCGACGAGCTGCGCACGTGGCACGCCCGCGTCGCGCGCCTGCTCGAGCGTGACGACTTCGCCCTGGTGTGCGAGCCGAAGGTCGACGGGCTCGCGATGTCGGTGATCTACCGCAACGGCACGTTCGCCGTGGGCGCGACGCGAGGCGATGGCATGCGCGGCGAGGATGTAACATCGAACATGCGCACGGTTCGCTCGGTGCCGCTCTCGCTACAGGTGCCGGAGCCGCCCAGCGCCGTCGAGGTACGCGGCGAGGTCTACCTCTCGAAGGCCGAGTTTGCGCGGCTCAACGAGGAGCGCGCTGCGGCCGGTGAGCCGCTCTACATGAATCCTCGGAACACGGCGGCGGGGTCGCTGCGCCAGCTCGACTCGTCGGTGACGGCATCGAGGCGCCTCGAGCTGCTCGCGTATCAGCTCGGGTGGATGGAGCAGGGGGAGCGGCCTCGCACCCACTCGGAAGCCTTGGATTGGATGCGTTCCGCCGGCTTCAAGGTGAGCGATGAGATCCGCCGAGTCGAGACAATCGACGAAGCCATCGCGTTCTGCGCCGAGTGGGCCACGAAACGTGACTCGTTGCAGTTCGCGATCGACGGCGTGGTGATCAAGGTCGATGACTTCGCATTGCAGCGACAGCTCGGCACGGTTGGGCGCGAGCCGCGCTGGGCGACCGCGTACAAGTTCCCTGCTGAGCAAGCGGTGACACGGATGCGCGACATCCAGGTCTCGGTGGGGCGTACCGGCGTGCTGACGCCCTTCGCGGTCCTCGATCCCGTATGGGTGGGCGGCGCGACGGTGAGCATGGCGACGCTGCACAACGAGGAGCAGGTGCGCGTCAAAGACGTGCGCATCGGCGATGACGTGATCGTGCAGCGCGCCGGCGACGTGATCCCCGAGGTCGTCGGCCCAGTGATCTCGAGGCGGCGCGGGCGCAAGGTACGCAAGTTCGTGATGCCCTCCGAGTGCCCGTCCTGTGGCACGCCGGTGCAACGCGATCCGGAGGCGGTCGCGACGTACTGCCCGAACCGCCAGTGCCCGACAAAGCTCTCGCGCCTACTCGAACACTTTGTGTCGCGCGGAGCGATGGATATCGAGGGGATCGGCGAACAGCTTTCGTTCCGCCTCGTGCAGCTCGGGTTCGTGCACACGCTCGCGGATGTGTACCGGCTGCCGGACAAGCGCGACGAGTTGCTTCAGCTCGACAAGATCGGCGCGAAGACGCTCGACAACATGTTTGCGCGTATCGAGGCGAGCAGGCAGCGCCCCCTGCGACGATTGCTGATCGCACTCGGCATTCGGCACGTCGGTTCCGAGACAGCTACAGCACTCGCGGTGCATTTCGGCACAATGGAAGCACTTCGTAGTGCGAGCGTCGACGAGATCATTGGCGTCGATGGCATCGGGCCGATCGTGGGGCAGGCGGTCTATGACTACCTGCACGACGAGGAATACGGCGCGCTGATCGACGACCTCGCGAGCCTCGGGCTGCGGATGGATGACGAGCGCGCCGCGGCCGGAGGCATCCTCACGGGCGACACGATCGTCGTGACGGGTAGCATGGAGCGCTGGTCACGCGATCGCGTTGAAGCATTGATCCGTGAGCTCGGTGGCAAAGTCGGTGGCGCTGTGTCGAAGTCGACTACATTCCTGGTAGCAGGTCCCGGTGGTGGCTCGAAGCTGGCGAAGGCCGAGGGCCTGGGAACGACCGTACTGGACGAAGACGCATTCATCGCGCACCTGCGCGAGCGCGGCTGGGAGGGGCAACCATGACGACGACCCGTGAGGATGTCGCCCGCTACCGTCGCTACGTGCAGGACGAAGTCGACGGGATGCACTACTACACCACGCTCGCCGAGATCGAAGAGGACGAGCAGCTCGCGACGGTGTACCGCGACATGGCTGCGATGGAGCTGCGCCACCTTGCGCTGTGGGAAGCCGAGCTGACGCGCACCGGTGACTCCAGTGAGCGGCCGCACCCGTCAAAGCGTGCGCGCTTCCTGATGTGGCTCGCTCGGCGCTTCGGGGGCGACTCGGTGCTGCCGGTGCTGAAGGCGATGGAGATTGGCGCAGACAACGTCTACGCGGGCGAGCCACTCGCAGTGGCCGGCAAGTTGCCCGAGGATGAGCGCACGCATGCGCGCGTGGTCGCAGCCCTCACCGGGCCGAAGGGCGGCCTCTCCGGCTCTGCGATCGGCCGGATCGAGTCGCGGCATCGCGCGCTCGGTGGCGGGAATGCGCTGCGTGCGGCGGTGCTCGGCGCGAACGACGGACTGACCTCGAACCTCGCGCTGGTGTTCGGCGTGGCGGGTGCAAACCCTGGCCACAGCACCGTCGTGCTCGCCGGCATCGCGGGTTTGCTCGCGGGATCGTTCTCGATGGCGCTCGGTGAGTGGATCTCGGTGACCTCCGCGCGCGAGGCGGCTGAGGCGCAGATCCTGGTCGAGCGCGAAGAGATCGAGCTGATGCCAGAGGCTGAGCGAGACGAGCTCGCGCTGATCTACCGCGCGAAGGGCGTGCCGGAGACGCAGGCTCGAGAGCTGGCCGACCACGTGATGGCCGATCGCGAGAGCGCACTCTCTGTCCTCGCGCGAGAAGAGCTGGGGATCGTGCCCGAGGAGCTGGGGTCGCCGTGGACGGCCGCGCTCGCCTCGTTCGTGCTGTTCGCAGGTGGCGCGGTCCTGCCGGTGTTGCCATTCCTCTTCGCCGAGGGCATCGGTGCGGTGATCGCGAGCGCCGTGCTCGCGGGTGCCGGCCTATTCGTCGTCGGAGCCGCGATCACGCTGCTCACGGGCCGCAGTCCGGCATACGCCGGTCTCCGTCAGCTCGTGCTCGGGCTGGTCGTGGCGGCCATCACCTACGGCATCGGTGCACTGGTCGGCGGTGTCACGGGCATCTAGCCGGGGCACGCAAACCTCGCATCCCTCGCACTGTTGGTATCTGTTGGGCAGACCGTGCCCAAACAGCCACGTGCCCGCCTACGGGTGGGGCGAGGCCGGCACGTATACTCGCCGTACCAGGCGCCGCTTCGTTCGCACGAAGATGCGTCGCTCCCAAGGCTGGCTCCGATTTCTCCCCCATCCGACTTCCCTCACGAAAGGCACCCACTGTGGCGCTTCGACCCTTCTCGTCCTTTCTCGGGATGTTCTCGCACGACATCGGCATCGACCTCGGTACCGCGAACACGCTGGTGACCGTGCGGGGGCGCGGCATCGTGATCGACGAGCCGTCGGTGGTCGCGATCGACAAGGTGTCCAAGCGCGTGCTGGCGATCGGCGACGAAGCGAAGCGGATGGTGGGGCGCACACCCTCGACGATCGTCGCGGTGCGGCCACTGAAGGACGGTGTGATCTCGGACTTCTCGGTGACGGAGCGGATGCTGCAGCACTTCATCCGCAGCGTGCATGAGCGCTTCGGCATCGGCATTCCGAAGCCGCGCGCGGTGATCGGCATTCCCTCCGGGGCCACCGAGGTGGAAAAGCGCGCCGTCCACGACGCAGCGCTCTCCGCCGGTGCGCGTGCCTGCTACCTGATCGAGGAGCCGATGGCCGCGGCGATCGGTGCGGGGCTGCCGGTGATGGACGCGGCGGGCTCGATGATCGTGGACATCGGCGGCGGTACGACCGAGGTCGCCGTGATCGCGCTCGGCGGCATCGTGGTGTCGACCTCGGTGCGCGCGGCCGGCGATGCGATGGACATGGCGATCATGAGCTACGCGCGGCAGGTGCATAACCTGCTGATCGGCGAGCGCACGGCCGAGTCTGTAAAGATCGAAGCGGGGTCGGCGTTCCCCATCGAGGACGAGCGCAGCATCGATCTCCGCGGCCGCGACCTCGCGACTGGGCTGCCGAAGGCCGTCGAGATCTCGACGGTCGAGCTGCGGGATGCGCTGTCACCCGTGACCAACGAGATCGTGCGCGCCGTGCGCGCGACCATCGAGACCACGCCGCCCGAGCTGGTCGCCGACCTGATGATGCACGGCATCGCGATGGCCGGCGGCGGATCGATGTTGCGCGGCCTCGACCGCCGGCTCGCCGCAGAGACGCGCTTCCCTGTGTACGTCTCGCACGAGCCGCTGCGCGCGGTCGTGCGCGGCTGTGGCGATGCACTCGAAGAGACTGAGACGTTGCAAAAGGTGCAGGCGGCGGTCGCGAACCGTCGCGCGCCTCGCTAGGCACGTCGGCCGCGCCGACTCGGCGCATTGCACACGCGCTCCCCTGCTCCCCGCTGAGGCTGCCGCATGGTCCGCACTCGGAATGCCGCGTGGCTGATGGTGCTCGGCGCGGGCGCACTCGTTGCGCTCGCGCTGTCGCCGCTGCATGCCGCGGGCGACCTGGAGGCACGCATGGCGGCGCTGATCGCCCCGGTGACGGGCGCGCTAGCTCGAGCGGTGCAGCCTGGCGCCGACGTGCTGCTGCACGCCGGGCAGGTCGAGCAGCTCACGAACGAGAACGCGGCACTCCGCGAGCAAGTCGCCCAGCTGGAGGCGGAGGCATCGACGCTGCGTGACCAGCAAGCATCGAGCGAGCAAGCCACGGCGCTGCAGGCAGCGGTCGGCGCGGGTGCGGGCTACCTCGCAGCGTCCGTGACCGTGCGCGATCCGGCGCCGGGGCGACGTGGGATCGTGATCGATCGAGGCAGCCTCGACGGCGTCGTGGTCGGACAAGCCGTGCTCGGACCGGGGGCGACACTCGTGGGCGTCGTGGCCGAGGCGCAGCCACACGCCGCGCGTGTGCGGCTCGTGGACGACGTGCGGTCGGCTGTCGCAGCGGTGGTCCAGCAGTCACGCACGCCCGGTGCGCTGGCCGGCGGCACCAGTGGTGCGAGTGGGACGCCAGCGCTGCGGCTCGACTTCGTGCCGATCGGCTCGCAGGTACACACGGGCGACCTCGTGGTGACGTCACCGCTCGGAGGCAAGCTGCCGGCGGGTCTGCTGATCGGCCGCGTGGGCTCGGTGGAATCGAAGCCTGAAGAGCTGTTCGAGTCGATCCGCATCGAGCCATACACGGACTACAACCGCCTGCTGCAGGTGCTCGTGCTCACGAGCTCGGGTGATGCGAAGTGATGCGCGTCACCGCCGTTGTTATCGCCGTGATCGCGAGCCTGGTGCAGGTCGCGGTGGTGCCCTCGGTGCTACCGGGAGCAGAGGCGCTGCCGCTGCTCCCACTCGCGATCCTCGCGGCGTGGGGTGCGGTGCGGCCGGCGTCCGAGGTGTGCATCGCGCTGCCGGCCGTTGCGGTCGTGCTAGGCGTGTCGTCGCAGGAGCGCGTGGGGTGGTACCTGCTCGCGTGCGCGCCGCTGGCCGCCGCATTGCTGCTCGCGCCGGAACGCGAGACATGGCCTCGACGGTTGGCGCGTGCACCGATCGCGGCGGGGCTGGGGGCGTGCGCGTACGGCACACTGCTGCTCGTGGCCTCGGGGCGTGTGCAGGCGCTGCCGGGTGAGGCGTTCGCGATCGGTGGTGCCGCGCTCGTGACCGCATTGATCGCTGCGCTGTGTGTGGCGGTACTGGTTCCCTTACGCGCGCGATCGGTCGGGCTATACGAGTGACAGAAGCAGCTTTTCGAGACTCTGGGTCGCGGCTCGTGCTGCTGCGCGTACTTGGAGTGATCGCGTTTGGGGCACTCGCGGTGCAGCTCGTGCGCATGCAGGTGCTCGATGCAGCGCACTATCGCCAACTGGCCGTGCAGCAGCAGGTGCGGTCGCTGCCGGTCGAGCCATCGCGCGGCGTGATCACCGATCGCAACGGCGTGGTGCTTGCCCGCAACGTGCCTGCGTACACCGTCGAGATGGTGCCAGGCGACCTGCCGACGGACGCCGCGAAGCGCATTGCCGTCCTCGCGGCACTCGAGCAGCAGACGGGGAACCGGCGGGAGTCGCTCGATGCGGTCGCCGAGCAGGGGCTGCACTCGGTAGACCCGTTCGCGCCGGTGCGACTGCAAACGGGACTGAACACCGAGCAGGCGATCGCGGCGCGGGCGGCATTAGCGGATCTGCCGGGGGCGCGTGTGACGGCCTCGCCGGTACGGACGTATGACAGCGGCGACCTGCTGCCGCACATCCTCGGGAGCGTCGGCACGGTGCAGCCAGATCAGGTCGCGAAGCTGCGCGCGCTCGGCTATCCACTCGACGCGATCGTGGGGCAGGCAGGCGTCGAGGCGACGTTTGAGTCGGCGCTGCGGGGCACCGTCGGGACACAGCTGATCGCCGCCGACCCGGTCGGGCGTGAACTCGCACGGCTAGGAAGCACCTCGCCACGCGCGGGTGAGGATGTGGTGCTGTCGATCGACCTCGGACTGCAGCGTGCGGCGACCGACGCGCTGCGCGACGGCATCAAGGCTGGCTCGCCCCTCGGCGGGCTCGATGCTGACGGCAAGCCGGCACTCGCAGCGGGCGCTGCCGTGGTGATGGACGTGCGCAGCGGCGAGGTACGGGCGATGGTCTCGCTGCCGTCGTACGACGTGAACGTGTTCGCGCGCGACGGTGACATTCGCGCGGTGCGGCAGGTGCTCGACGCGCCGGCGAAGCCGCTGATCGACCGCGCGTACATGGAGGTACACGCACCCGGTTCGATCTTCAAGCCAATCGTCGGCCTGGGCGCATTGCAGGAGGGCGTCGCGACGACGCAAACGAAGATCCTGAGCACGGGCGCGATCACGGTACCGAACCAGTACGACCCGTCGGTCATCTACACATTTCGGGACTGGGCCGCACATGGGTTGCTGGACTTCAACGGCGGCATATCGCGCTCCTCAGACGTGTACTTTTATGAGCTGGCCGGCGGGTACCAGGGCTTCCTCGGGCTTGGCGCGGATCGCGTAGCGAAGTACGCGCGCGCGTTCGGCCTCGGGAGTGCGACGGGGATCGACCTACCGGGCGAGGCGACAGGACTCGTACCCGATCCGGCGTGGAAGCAGCAGACGTTCGGTGACGGCGATGGCTGGCTGCTCGGCGATACGTACACGTTTGGCATCGGCCAGGGCTATCTGACGACGACGCCGATCCAGATGGCAGTGGTCGCGAGCGCACTCGCAAACGGCGGCGAGCTGCTCAAACCTCGCATCGTCGCGGCGACACGAGGTAGCGACGGGCTGCATCCAACCCCTCGTGTCGTACATGGCCGCGTGCCAGTCGACGCGCAGCACTTCGCCGAGGTGCGCACTGCCCTGCTCGAAGCAGCGAAGGACACCGGCACCGCGTTCACGGGGCGACCGCAAGGCATGAACATCGGCGCGAAGACCGGCACCGCCGAGTTCGGGACGAAACTCCCCGACGGCTCCTACGACTCGCACGGATGGTTCATGGCATTCGCGCCATACGAGCAGCCCGAGGTCGCCGTCGTCGTCTACCTCGAGCACGGCGTGGGGGCGACGCACGCCGGTCCGGTGGCGAAGCGCATCCTCGAGGCGTATTTCGCCGGGCGGCTGCCGCAGGCAGCAGTTACGCCAGTCGGAACGAAGCGATGACGCCGCTGCGCGCTGCCTCCGGATCGTTCGTACGTTCAGATCGCTGGCTCTGGCTAGCGGTGCTCTCACTCATCCCGCTTGGGCTCGTGATGGTCGCGTCAGCGGCCGAGCTCGAGGTTGGACAACGCGTGGCTCCGGAAGCGATTCGGCAGGGGCTGTATGGCCTCGCTGGCCTCGCAGCGATGGTCGGCGCCTCGCGCATCGACTATCGCTGGTTTCAGACCGGCGCCCGCGTGCTGTTCGTGGGCAGCCTCGCGCTGCTTGCCGCGGTGATCGTCGTGGGCGTGGCACAACACGGCGCACAGCGCTGGCTCTCAATCGGTGGGATGACGCTTCAGCCAGCCGAGTTCGCAAAGCTCGCACTGGCGGTCGCACTCGCCGCATACGGGGCCGAGCGAGCGCCGCGCGTGCGGAACGTGCTGGGGAGTGCTGGGCTGCTCGGCCTGACGGCAGGGCTGGTGCTGCTGCAACCGGACCTCGGCACGGTGATCGTGCTGACCGGGACATGGCTCGTGTTTCTCATTGGGTGGGGTGTGCCATGGCGCACACTCGCGGCACTCGTCATCACCGGCGCTGCGGTCGGGCCGCTCGCATTCGCGGTCGCGATTCCCGGCTACCAGCGCGAGCGACTCGCGGTGTTCTTCGACCCGAGTCGTGACCCGCTCGGCAGTGGCTTCAACCTGCGACAAGTGGAGATCGCCCTCGGCGCCGCCGGCGTCACAGGGCACGGCCTGTTCAGTGGCGCACAGTCACACCTCGATAGCGTCGCGGCGCGGTCGAGTGACTTCATGTTCGGCTTCCTCGGCGCGGAGCTTGGCCTGCTCGGTGGGCTGCTGCTGCTGACGCTGCTTGCACTGCTGGTGTGGCGAGGCTTCACCGCGGCGGTGCACGCCTCGGACGCGTTCGGGCGGCTGCTGGCGATTGCGATCACGGGCATCGTGCTCGTGCAGGGGGGCGTGAACGTGGCAGTGAACCTGCGGCTGTTCCCTGCGACGGGCATCCCGCTGCCATTCATCTCACAGGGCGGCTCGTCGCTGGTCGTGATGCTGCTGTGCGTCGGCATCCTGCAGAGCATTGCGGCACGAGGTCAGGCGCCGCGCCGCTAATACATCGAGACATCTCGTGACACAGCGAAGGGGCCGCTTGCGCGGCCCCTTCGTATTGGTGCGTTCGAGCTCGTGACCTAGGAGGTCGTGAGCGCCGGCTCTGGCTCGGCCGAGCCGATCTTGTCGATCGTCACTTCGCCTTCGACGAAGTCGAGACTGAGCGTGTCGCCCTCGCCGAACTGACCTTCCAGCAGCGCGTCGGAGAGCTTGTCCTCGACGGCGTTCTGGATGACGCGGCGTAATGGCCGTGCACCGAATACCGGGTCGAAGCCCTCCGTGCCCAGGTGGTCGAGCAACCCCTCGGTGACTTCGAGCTCGATGCCCTTGTCCTTGAGGTTCGCCCGGACATCCCGGAGCTGCAGGTTGACGATGCGTCGGATGTGCTCCGCGCCAAGGGCGTGGAACACGACCGACTGGTCGATGCGGTTGATGAACTCGGGCCGGAAGACCCGCTTCATCTCCTCCATGACGCGCATCTTCATGCGCTCGTACTGCTGCTCCGCCGTCTTGGCCTCGTCCTGCGTGGTCGCAAAGCCGAAGCGCGAGTCCTTGCGGATCAGGTCCGACCCTACGTTGGAGGTCATGATGATGATGGTGTTGCGGAAGTCGACCTTCCGCCCCTTCGCGTCGGACAGGTGCCCGTCGTCGAAGATCTGCAGCAGCATGTTGAAGACGTCCGGGTGCGCCTTCTCGATCTCGTCGAGCAGGATCAGGCAGTACGAGCGGCGGCGCACCAAGTCGGTGAGCTGACCGCCGTCGTCGTAGCCGACATAGCCCGGAGGCGAGCCGACCAGACGCGAGACTGTGTGCTTCTCCATGAACTCGGACATGTCGAGGCGGACGATGTTGTCCTTCGACCCGAACATGAACTCAGCCAACGTCTCGGCGAGGTAGGTCTTACCAACACCAGTCGGGCCAAGGAACATGAACGTGCCGATGGGACGCTTCGGGTCCTTGAGGCCAGCACGCGCGCGGCGCACTGCACGGGCGATCGCGGTGATCGCCTCCTCCTGGCCGATGACGCGCTCCTTGAGGAACGCCTCCATCTCCATGAGGCGAGCCGACTCTTCTGATGCGAGGCGCATCAGCGGGATACCGGTCCACATCGAGATGACGTCGCGGATGTCCTCGTCAGTGACGATGGGCTTGTCCGAGGAGCGTTCGGTCTGCACCTCTTCCTCGAGCTCTTCGAGCTTCGACTGGAGTCGCACCTCACGCTCGCGGAGCTCCGCGGCGTACTCGTACTGCTGGTTCGAGATCGCCTGATCCTTCTCGCGTCGCAGTGCCTCGAGGCCCTTGGTGGCTTCGCGGACAGACGGCGGCGTGGAGTAGCGGCGAATGCGCACGCGCGCCGATGCCTCGTCGACAAGGTCGATGGCCTTGTCGGGCAAGAAGCGGTCAGACACGTAACGCGCAGAGAGCTCTGACGCGGCGCGCAGCGCCTCGTCGGAGATCTCGAGCTTGTGGTGCTCCTCGTAGGCGGTGCGCACACCCTTGAGGATCTCGAACGTCTCTTCGACGCTCGGCTCATCGACACGCACCGGCTGGAAGCGTCGCTCCAGCGCGGGGTCGCGCTCGATGTGCTTGCGGTACTCGTCCATCGTGGTCGCGCCGATGGCCTGCAGCTCACCGCGCGCGAGCGCGGGCTTCAGGATGTTCGCCGCGTCCACTGCACCCTCTGCCGCACCGGCACCAACGAGCATGTGCAGCTCGTCGATGAAGAGGATGCAGTTCTTCGAGGAGCGAATCTCCTCGATGACCTTCTTCAAGCGCTCCTCGAACTCACCGCGGTACTTGGTACCAGCGACGAGCGAGCCGATGTCGAGCGTGAGCATGCGCTTCCCGAGCAACGTGTCAGGCACGTCGCCCTGGATGATGCGATGCGCAAGCCCCTCGGCGATCGAGGTCTTGCCGACGCCGGGCTCACCGATGAGCACCGGGTTGTTCTTCGTGCGTCGCGAGAGGATCTGAACGACCCGCTCGATTTCCTTCTCACGCCCGATGACCGGGTCGAGCTGGCCGCTGCGAGCTGCAGCAGTGAGGTCGACACCGAGTTGGTCGAGCGTGGGGGTGCGTGCCGACTGGCGGCCACCGGCTGTGGCCGGCTGCTGTCCGCCCGCCGCCTGCCCCTGGGGCTGCGACTGCGCGAGGATGCGCGTGGTTTCACCTCGAACGCGCTCGAGGTTGACGCCGAGGCTCTCGAGGACGCCCGCGGCGATGCCCTCCCCTTCCCGGACGAGTCCGAGCAGGAGGTGCTCCGTGCCGATATATGAGTGGTTGAGGCGTCGAGCCTCGTCCACCGCGAGTTCAATCACGCGCTTGGCGCGGGGAGTGAGGCCAATCTCGCCGGTAGTGGCTCGATCGCCGCGTCCGATGATGAATTCGACTGCCGAGCGCACTTTATTGAGCTCGACGCCGAGATTGGAGAGCACCTTTGCTGCCACTCCATCGCCCTCGCGAACGAGGCCGAGGAGCAGGTGCTCCGTGCCGATGTAGTTGTGGTTGAACCTTTGCGCTTCTTCTTGCGCGAGGGTCAACACACGCCGTGCCCGCTCAGTGAATTTGTCGAAGCGGTCCGCCATCGCTGACTCCATCCAGTCCGCACAACAAGGCTAACACACGACCCCCGGTCGGACGAGACTGAGGGTTGCTCTCGACCGATGCCACCAGGCGTCGAGCCATTCCCGGTTGTGCCAGTTCAGAGTTGATCGCGAACCGTCGCAGGGGCGTCCGGGAACCCCCTCGATGGGTTGCGAGGTGGGAACAATTGCGCCGAATTTCACGGGGAAGCACAGGGGCGGCCAATTGGCCGCCCCTGTGAGATTCACTACAGCCCTCTCGGGTTGGGAGGGTTACTCCTGCTTCGAGGGGGTCTCCGCCTCGCCTTCAGCAGCTGCGGAGCCCTCCGCAGCCGGGGCCTCGGCGGCAGCCGCATCAGCGGCGTGCTCAGCAGTCGCCGGGGCGACGGCGGTCTCTTCGGCGACCGCAGCCGGCTCAGCCTCAGCAACCGGCGCAGCAGCCTCGGTCGCTACTGGCTCTGCCACAGCCACGGCAGCGGGCTCCGCATCTGCAGTTGCAGAGGTGTCATCGACCTCGTTGGCGAGGGCCTGCTGCATGGCGGCGGCGAACGCCGTCATCGGCGGCTCGTCGTCGCGCTCGCGGCGAGCCGACTCGTTGTTGCCGCCACCCTGGTTGTTCGACGGCTCCTCGCGGCGCGGGGCAGCGGCGCGGTTGGCCTGCTCCTCGCGACGACCTTCGAGGCGCTGGTCGATGATGCGCGTCTCCTCGGGGAACGCTTCTTTCGCGTCCTCGGGGATCTGCATGATTCGACCGGACTCGTCGAACATCCACCCGCGCTGCTCGGCCTCGGGACGAGCGTCACGCAGCGAGAGTCCGAGGCGGTGTCGGTCGTGCTCGATGCGCACGATCTTCAGCGGGACAACGTCGCCTTCTTCAACCACTTCTTGCGGGTGGTTGATGCGACGGTCGACGAGCTCCGACACGTGCACGAGACCCTCGACGGGTCCAGGCAATCGGGTGAAGGCGCCGAACGCGACGAGCTTCGTGACAACGCCGGGGACGACGTCGCCGACGGTGTACTGCGCGATGAGGTCCTGCCACTGCTCCGGCGCCGCGCGGCGAATGGAGAGGGCGATCTTCTTGTTCTCCTGATCGACCTTCATGACGAAGACCTTGACCTCATCACCAACGTGGAAGCGCTCTTCCGGGTTGATGTTGCGGTCCCACGAGAGCTCCGACAGGTGCGCCAGACCGTCGGCACCGCCGAGGTCAACGAACACACCGAAGTTGCGGATCGAGGTGATGCGGCCGGTGAGGATCTCGCCCTCGTGCAGCGCGTCGAGCAGACGGTCCTTCTGCTCCGAGCGCCACTCCTGCAGTGCTGCGCGCTCCGAGAGGATCGCGCGGTTGCGGCGGCGGTTGATCTCGATGACCTTCAGGCGGAGCGTGCGGCCGACCTGCTCAGCGAGCGAGGACGTGCCATCGCTGCCGGGCTTCGCGCCAACGACCTGCGACATCGGAATGAAGGCATTCACACCCTCGACGTTCGCGAGGAGTCCGCCCTTGTTGTAGCCAGTGACTTCGCCTTCGAAGATGTCGCCATCCTCAAAACGCTGCTGGAGGATGCGCCAGCCCTGCTCGCCGCGTGCGCGGTCGATCGAGAGCAGCACCTGACCTTCATTGGTCTCCGGCTGCACGATGTAGACGAGCACCTTCTCGCCGACGGCGAGCTTCGATGCCGGGTCGGCACCGAGCGAGTGCATCTCGTTCAGCGGGATGATGCCTTCGGACTTCGATCCGATTTCCACGAGGTCGACGAGCACGCCGTCTCGCTCGGGTCCCATGACGATACCTTCGACGACCTCACCACGCCGTAGCGAGCGCGGTTCGGGGGCCCCGCCGCTGTCGAGCAGCGCGGCCATGTCTACGATTTCGTCTTCGATAATTAGACTATTGGTCAACGGTCGATTGCCTCCGGGCTGGATGTCCCGCGTCTACCTCGAAGGCTTTGTGACCATCCGAGGGCGTTCGCGAGCGGCGCGCATCATATCACGTCCCCTGCGCAAGGGGCCGCCAGCGTCGTGTACATCAGGCGTTGGCGGAGGACACGAGCTTCAGGGTGTGAGGCGTCGTGCGTGAGATCGGAGCGGGCCACTCTTCAGTTCCTGCCGCCGGCACGAAGCCGACTGTCGGAACTGAGGAGTGGCCCACATGAGTCCTGGCGGTGGCCTATTTTCCGCGCCCAGTTGCCCGGGGAGTATCGTCGGCGCTGCAGCGTTTCACTTCCGTGTTCGGGATGAGAACGGGTGGGGCCGCTGCGCTCTAACCACCAAGGCAGTCAGTATGCCATGCATCCCGTCACTCTGACAAGGGCGCGCAGCGCTTTTTCGCCGTCATTACAAATCGATTGAGAACCATCGATACGAGCGCTATTCCCGACCGCCTCTAGCTCTGTCCGCTATGCGTACGAACCGTACGCGCGCTGAATCTCGAACTGGTAAACGAGCCGGCTGTCGTCGCGCATCGCCTGCTTGAACTCATCGATGCTCATTGGCTTGCCGCCTCAGCTGATCGTGCCAGGCGCCGCATTCGGTTGCATCGCCTGGAACAGCTCGACGCTGCGCTCCGGCATGTCGTCGTCATCGAGGATGGTGACGCGTGTCTCGAGGGTGAGGTACTGGCCGCCGCTCTCCGGGAACACGAACAGCGTGCAACGCGGATCTCGACGCAGGAAGCGGGTGCGCAGACGGCCCTGGTTGCCGGAGCTCTGGAGCTGATCGCCGATAAGGGCGACTGCGACGCGTGCAGCATGCGGGGTGCCGTCCGGTCGGAGCGTGATCATGCTCGCGGCGTGGTGCTGCTCGAGGTAGACGCGAACCTGCTCGTCCATGGTAAGTCCCCTTGCGATGCGACTGGTGGAAGCACGGCGCAAGGCGTCAATGCGTGGGGGAATATAGAACGAGACCCCTCGATTGAGGGGTCTCGTTGCACTGTCTTGGTAGCGGGAGAGGGATTCGAACCCCCGACCTTCGGGTTATGAGCCCGACGAGCTACCGCTGCTCCATCCCGCGACGGTCGGTGGTGGTCCCAGACCATGTGACAGACCTCGAGTATTCGAGGTCACCGCTGTTAAGCGGCACCTGCACACAGAATATTGCGCGAGTTGCGACACACATAGATGTCTTCGAGGCGTAGCGATTACGGCTTGATGTATGACTGACGAAATATAGTCAAGCCCTCGACCATTAGTACCACTTAGCTAAATGCATTGCTGCACGTACACCTGTGGCCTATCAAGCGGGTAGTCTGCCCGCGGTCTTACCTGGTTAACCCAGTGGGAGGCCTCATCTTGAAGGCGGCTTCGTGCTTAGATGCTTTCAGCACTTATCCGTTCCAGACTTGGCTACCCGGCAATGCCCTTGGCAGGACAACCGGCACACCAGAGGTCTGTCCACCCCGGTCCTCTCGTACTAGGGGCAGCTCTCCTCAAGCCTCCTGCGCCCACAGCGGATAGAGACCGAACTGTCTCACGACGTTCTGAACCCAGCTCGCGTACCGCTTTAATGGGCGAACAGCCCAACCCTTGGGACCTGATTCAGCCCCAGGATGCGACGAGCCGACATCGAGGTGCCAAACCCTGCCGTCGATATGGACTCTTGGGCAGGATCAGCCTGTTATCCCCGGGGTAGCTTTTATCCGATAAGCCACGGCCCTTCCACACGGGACCGTAGGATCACTTTGGCCGACTTTCGTCCCTGCTCGACCTGTCCGTCTTGCAGTCAAGCTCCCTTATGCCAATGCACGCGACGGGTGATTACCATCCACCCTGAGGGAACCATTGCGCGCCTCCGTTACCTTTTGGGAGGCGACCGCCCCAGTCAAACTGCCTACCAGGCGCTGTCCCCATGCTTGCTCACAGGTTAGGAGGACAACAATAGAAGAGTGGTATTTCACCGTTGCCTCCCCGCCACCCAAGAGTGACGGATCATCGGCTCCCACCTATCCTACGCATCTAGGATCGGCCTCCAGCGCCAAGCTACAGTAAAGCTCCACGGGGTCTTTTTGTCCGGCTGCGGGTAGGCCGCATCTTCACGGCCAATTCAATTTCGCCGAGTCCTTCGTTGAGACAGCGCCCAGATCGTTACACCATTCGTGCGGGTCGGAACTTACCCGACAAGGAATTTCGCTACCTTAGGACCGTTATAGTTACGGCCGCC
>Ga0114969_10000059_pt1 | contig 82685 bp, 110 predicted proteins | sample M_130807_MF_Meta_FD_87316 | JGI IMG/M metagenome (GOLD analysis project Ga0114969, IMG submission 87316) | Freshwater microbial communities from Lake Montjoie, Canada to study carbon cycling - M_130807_MF_MetaG | ecosystem: Environmental > Aquatic > Freshwater > Lake | place: Lake Montjoie... | reverse complement strand
GGATACTTTGAAAAAACAAATATTATATCATCAGAACAACGAATATACTCTTTAAAATTCTCAATTCTCACTTGATAGCGTTTTTTAAACTCAGCAAAATTATTGCGAATATAAAACTCATCATCATTAGAGTCCCATCAATAAACAAGTGAGAATGTGTGGAGCCTTCATGGTTAAATATCATACCATAAGAATTACTTATATTTACGCCACCATCCCCGCACAAACTTCTATCGCCAGAAGCATTTGGTCCTGGTATAAGAGATAGATTTTCAAAAAAATGAGCAAAATCTGTCTCTATGCATTTTTTTAATGCCGGAAACGGAGTCACACAAAGGTCAAATGGGCATGTTTTATAACCAGATGTACGGGAATAACCTAAACTTTTGATATATTTTCTAGGCCTACAATTGACACCTAGTGATATGTAAACCATTTATACTTTCTTCGATAATAAATGCCATTGGCACTCATTCTGAGAAATACCATAAAATGAACTATGAATAGTAAAAGTCTTCGACAAATAAAGCTTAAATTCTTCCATAGTCCACTCTCTTACATGAGCCTTATTAATTGGCGGATTCAAATTTTTTCTACCGTGGTATTGAACTAAGCGCTCTCTGCATGGCGTAGAAATTATATAATATGATGTGTTTATAGAAAGTAAAAACTTAACAAGTTCATCCGGGTCGACAATGTGTTCAATTACATCAGAACATATAACTACATCAGAAGACAAATCTACAAAATTAAAACTCCTCTCAGGCTCTCCAGAATCTAACCATTTATGAGATGGGTATTTTTTTCTAAGGAATGAGATACATGGTTCGGTTTCAATACCAGTAGTATCAAATTCTGCAAGATAATTTACCAACTTAAATCCACTTCCACACCCAACATCTATAACACTTTTTAACTTTTTATCAGTCATTAGCTTCTTTGCATACACATACACCTCTTTCTGCCATGCATCTGTTTCATTTATATCAACATAGTGCTGAGGACTAGCATTTATCTGGTAACCTATTGGTAAAAAATATTTATCTGTCATGATTTATATTTAGACTACATATATTTAATTTGTTCTATTACTCAAATACCAACCGTGGCACAATATGCATAGCTTCTAGTTCCTGGCACCAGAGCTTCATAGCATACGGAATTGTCTTCATCTCAAATTCAGTCTGGACTCCACATGTTCCACAGTCGTAAATGGATGCTTCCTTATTTACTACTGCCAGGACTCCACAGTTCTTACAGAACCCGGTATTGAAAGGGTCTGACACATCCATCAGGCGCTCCTTAGTGAACATCGCTGTTCCGTGAGAAAGCATACAGTCGCGCTCCATCTCTCCCACACGCAGACCTCCATCTCTGCTTCGTCCCTCGCATGGCTGCCTGGTAAGCGACACAATAGGTCCCTTGTTTCTGGAATGAATCTTGTCAGAAACCATGTGCTTCAGCCGCTGATAGAATGTCGGACCCATAAAGATCTCAGCTTCCATCATCTCGCCAGTCTGACCATTGTACATAATCTCATTCCCGTATGGGTGCATGCCAAGTTCTACCATGTGCTTGCGCAAATCTTCAATCTTCAGATGAGAATATGGTGTCCCATCACCCATCGTTCCCTTCTCTGTACAAATCTTGCCAAACATAGTCTCCATCAGCTGAGCAATTGTCATGCGTGAAGGAACCGCATGAGGATTCATGATAATATCAGGACGTAGACCAGATGCAGTATACGGCATATCTTCCTCATTGAGAATGATACCACAAGTTCCCTTCTGGCCATGCCGAGAACTTACCTTGTCTCCAATTTCTGGCACACGCTCAGATACAGCTCGTACCTTGATGAAAGGATAACCATCTGAGTTCTTATCCTGCCAGACACCATCCACACGACAAGGTTCTGCTCCCTTGTGAGTGGTACTGGAATCCCGGAAAGAATAGCCATGAGAGTCCTGCTTCAGGTTAGTGACCTTGCCAATAACAATATCATTTGCTTGGATGATAGAGTTCACAGCAGGCATACCGTTCTCCTGAACAGCGTGATAGGATGAGTTCTTGTAGCCACGAGTATTCTCACGACGCGGCTTGGCAAACTTCTCCTCCTTGCCAGATGCCACATTACGATGCTCTTCATCCTTGTAGATGGTGTAATACAGTGACCGAAACAGGCCACGGTCCAATGCACCCTTGTTCAGGATAACTGAATCCTCCTGATTGTACCCGGAGTAGATTCCGATAGCAACAATGGCATTGTAACCAAAAGGCATCTCTTGAACCTTCATCACGTTCATCATCCTCGTCTCCACAAATGGACGCATAGGAGAACAAAGCACATAACCATTCTTATCCAATCGCTTCGAATAGTTCTTTGCATACAAACCCATTGCTTGCTTGCCCATAGCCGACTGATACGTATTACGCGGTGACTGATTGTGATCAGACATTGGAATTGTACTAGCCATATGGCCTAGCATCAACGAAGGGTGAATCTCGCAATGGGTATGTTGAGCAGTTATCTCTGCTGGCATCATTGCAACACGAATCGTATCTGACTCTGCTGAATCAATGTATTCGACATTTGTCTTCACCCAATCATTCCAATCAGACGAGGCTGGCTTAGGAAGGATTGCTCCGTCTTTTACCTTGAACAATGGACGTACAATACGTCCACCATCTGTCTCAATACTGATGTCCTGCTTGGTTACACTCCAAGTAATCCCGGAGTGAGGATGAAGAACAAATGTACGCTTGGCCTCCTTTAGAATGTTAAAGACCAAAGCTGGCTTCTGCGTGTATGCTACAATGACTCCATTGATTGAAACCGGAGTTCCGCCATTGTTGTTCAGGTCAGTAATCCAGTCTACGTCAGCAGTATCAATCAGTCGCATGACAATCATGGATGGAGTATGCTGAGAGATAGATGTCATCATTGACATTGCTTTCACAATACCAACTGAGTGACCCTCTGGTGTCTCCACTGGACAGACATATCCAAATGATGTTCCATGCAGCTTACGAGGAGCAAGCAGCTTGCCTGACTTCTCTACAGGAGTCTGAATGCGGCGAAGGTGCGATACCGTAGCAAGGTAAGACAGGCGGTTAAGAACCTGAGATACACCAACCTTTGTTGCGGTTGAGCCGGCATTGGCCGGACCTACACCCTGAACCGTAAAGTTACCCGTAGCAAGAGCCTGCTTGAGCTTTCCTTCGATAGTAGACACCTTCAGAATCTTGTACAAATTGTTAATGTTTAGTACCTCAAGTGGGCGCGGTTCACCCTTCTTCCAGGTGTCATTGTTGACCTCGTGAACAAACTTGCCACGAACATCCTTACAGACCTTCTGAAACAGCTGCCGAAACAGATGAGTCAGAAGAGCGCCGGTCGTAACTACGCGCTTGTTGGGATATGCATCACGGTCATCTAGCTTAATCTTACCCTGTGCAGTCAGAATGAGACGCTTAATCATGAGGGAAATCAGAATACACTTGCGGGATTCAAATGTCTGCTTGGATGCCGTATCACCACCAAACTTTACGTGAGGCAGGAGTTCAGTCTCCAAAAGCATGCGTACATACTCCTTCTTGTCTTCCATATTTGTGCCGTACTGGAGATGGTGAGATAAGTACTCAACTGCATCATCCCGGCTATACACCTTAATATCTGAGCACTCCCGGAAGGATGCAGTCAGTGACTCATATTGTTCTACATTGGTTCCCCAGACTAGCTTTACGATATCCTCATCTGCTTCTAGACCCAGTGCACGAAAGATAACCATCACTGGAATATCTTCGCGAAACCGGGGGAAGCAGGCAGTTAGCGGTTGGCCAAATCCATTGAACTTGGTATTCAGACGAATCTCAAGCTTCTTAGGGGGCATAGTAAATGACTCATGAAGAGACTTGAGCTCTACTGTATGGGTATACTTTGCAGCAGTCTTCTTGGAAGCAAATACCATGATGCGGTTATCAGCAACCTTCTCCTGGCATAGGATGGTACGCTCTGACCCGTGGATAATGAAATATCCGAACGGGTCATTGGGGCACTCGCCAAGTTCCTCGTAGGACATAGGATAGTCCTTCATGATACAGAGCGATGACCCAAGCATAACCGGAATCTTGCCAAGGGAAATACCCTCAAATACACGGCACTGTTCGGTGAATGTGTCAAGCTTCTCACCCGCATACATGCGAGTTACAAACCGGACATCAGCAAACATCTGAGCTGCATATGTAAAGTTGCGCAAGCGGGCTTCCTGGGGAAACATAGGCTTTACGCGACCAGTAGCCTCATGAATGCGAGGCTTGATATATGTGATATTTTCAAATGTGAGCCGGAACTCATACTTATACTTCTTGGTTACCTCATCTTGCTCATGCCATACAACGATGGGTGCTGTAGATGATACAATTAAAGGAAGCTTATTGCGAATGAAATCTTCATAGGACTCAATTTGGTGCTCTACTAGCTTCTGGGGTCCCTGATTTACAAAGAACGAACGAATTGCTTCCCAGTCCATAGTATCTCTTTAAGAGCAGTTCCACGTAAATCATTCTCTATTCGTTTTTAACAAAGGAATGGACAAGAAAATCATAACCATTCAAAAAATGGGAGCTGAAAAACCAGCAGTTCCTGAAGCAAAAAAGGGTGGACGTAAGACTCTGAAGACCTTTCCTCGCGGAGTCCTAAAGAGGCCTTCTAAATTTACATTGAAAGGTGTATCTGACCCGGCTAAGTCTCCTCCTCTAAAGAAGGGTATGAGAAAGCACACACTTCGTTTGCTTACCGAGAAGGGTATGAAGAAACATCGCAAGACTTTGAAGCGTCGCATTTCAAGCATGAGTGATGCCAAAGTTCAGGAAGTTGTGCGTCGTAAGGGGTTAGTCTTAAATTCAAAGACACCTCCGGCAATTTCTAGACAAATCTTAGATAACGCAGTATCTGCTGGATTTGTTTCCGTATAAAATCATAATGACCAAACTTTGGGGACCTCTCGGATGGATGACTTTGCATTCTGTTAGTTTGATATACCCCGAACAGCCTTCTCTAGCGGAAAGGCAGATAGCAACAAGGTTTCTGGATTTATTTGCTGAAACGATTTCCTGCAACCAGTGCAAGCTTCATTTTAAAACTATGAGAGCTATGTACATCATGTCAAACCCGGACTATTTGAATTCGCGTCAGAATTTTGCCGTCTTTGTTTTCAGAGCACATAACAGTGTAAACAAACGTCTAGATAAGCCCAGACCAGCTACCGTGGCCGAATGTTTACAAACGTTACGTAATGCATCATCTCAAAACTCATTAGCATATTTCCGGAATGCATACTTATCGTATTTGACTCGTAACTGGAATCGTGAATTTACTGGAGATGCAGTTATTATCAGAGCATCTGTGAAGGAAATGATTAGAATCAATAATGAGTATTGGTCTCCACGGGAGAATGGAATTCCACATTTGATAGAGGCCGATGTCGTAACGCCAATTGAAAAGAATGATATGCGAGTAAATGCCTCAGGCAGAGTTATATCTACTGTAGTTGGATTCAAAGGGGGCAAACTGAAGTTAGGGAATAGATAGGATGCCAAGGAATACTAATCCGGGGCTTCATCTCCCAATCATATCGTTTCATCCACGTTTCTCTTGTTTCTTCGTAAAATTCATCCGCGTACAAGCTTCTGCGTTTAGCTACATGCAGAGCCTTAGACGGCAAAATGATTTGAAGTTGATTCGTAACCTTATAATTCAGAGGAGCAGGTTGGATATTTGTTTCATATAGTTCTACAATGCTCTGAATTAGCGGTGCTTCCGGGTACGGATAAACCCAGCTCCAATCTAGTACCTCATTGGTCTTGAAATAGTAAATTGTCCAATGAAATGTTTTCCAGAATGCATCAACAACCGGTTCCACGTTTGAAACTCCATCCAGGATATGAAGACCATATTTTTGAACAACACAATCTGCTGCTCGACCAACTATAGCCCGTTCAAATGGCTGCTTACGCAACTTAATACGTTCCTTTAAGACGCGTATTTCCTTCTCAGCTGCATAATCCAGAAACGCTGCTCTGCCTTCTTCAGTAGTTAAGTCAGGTTTTCCAGATTTGGTATAATACTCCAATGCACGCCCATACCCATCCTCGCGCAAAGAGAAGATACCCAAACTAGGCATAAAGTCATTCCCAAAGCAAAGAACGCTGAGTGTTAAATATTGTTCAATATCCATTGGAAGAGTTAAAATCAACTTCTGAATATCCAGAAGAGAGAACTCAGCCTGCTTTAAAGATGGGTCATTAAACTCGCCAGACTCCCGGAGAAGAGTAAGTTCAGCAGACAATTTATGATTGAACAAGGATAGTAGGATTAGGTCAGCATCTAATCCATAGATACAAATGCTTTTCCGATCAGCTTCAGGTATCTTTTTAATTTCTTGAAAAATCTTGTGTTCGCCTTCTCCAGGTTCTTGAGTTGGAGAAAGCTGAACATCTGGAAACCTTCTACGAATTTCTTCTTCCAAAGCACGCATGTAAGGAGTATCAGGTGAAATCTGGTTTTTATCAAATGCTTCTGAATCTTTGATTCTGAATCGTCGATACCTTTGCTGTACAATCTTTCCATAGGGAACTAAACCATCCAAAGCAATAATAACTTTCTTTGCTCGACACGTATGTTTCAGAATATGGTCTAACGCATCTAACACACTCTTTATAGGGTCTGTTACATGCAGATACCGGTGAATTAAGCAATTAAAATCAATTCCTAAGACATCAACTTGAAGGTCTCTGGCAATTCGTGTAATTCCAGGATGATTGCGGATTAGGCTTGCAAAATAGAAGGGAATACCCATTGGTATGTTAGGGTTCAGGTATGAAAACTCTTGATAACCAATAAATGTGGTGGCTAAAGTATCTTATTGCTGCACTTGTAATTGTCGGAGCTATAACATTCTTTACAATGCAAACCCCAGCTGCAAAGCAAGGTTGTTCTTCATGTCCAGGTAAAAAGGATGCGCACTAATCGCGATTATTTGCAGACTGGGTAGGTCATTTTATTGTCAAACACCATCAACACACCATCGTTGGTGGTATATAGTGTTGCGTATTTGTCCCACACGCTAATGTTGCGTGTGTGTTCGTACCAGTAGTCTTCCTCTCGCTTTTTTGAGCGATACAACTTCCACCCATTTTGGATAAGAAGTATGCGCTTGTTTGCTTGGTTCAGCGCAAACATTTTTGAACTGAATTTGCTTATTAAAAAATTAATCCGTTTTAACTAAATGCCAGAAACGTGTGGAGGTCGTAGATATACGCGAAGATACTTAAGAGCTCATGGAATCGGAAAGCTAAAGAAGGGTGAACTTCATGGTTATCATGCTAAAAGTAGCAAGACATCTCGTCGTAAATCTTTGCGTAAGACAGTCCGTTCAGTTGGTGCTCTGTCTACGTTCCGAAAGTTGAATGCACTTGCTGTGTACACTAAGAATTCGGCACCCGGAAAATCCAAAACAATTAAGGCCGACCGCAACTGGGTAAAGAAAACCTTTATGAAGTAATAAATGAGACATAGCCTCGTTCCTGCACTATTAGTGACAATGATATATTCTGCGTTCAGAGTGTATGGTACAAAGGACAGACGGTTCAGCAAGGGTCTTTTGATTGAATCTCTAGTGTTTGCCGTGTGTTCGTTTATAGTTATGTATTTATACCGTAATGTTTGGCTTCGTGAAGGAATGCAGACAACTTTTGGACCGGAATGCCCTAATGGTTACGAGATGGTAGACGACCCAACGTATCCTGAGCAGAAGACATGTAAGCCGGTTGGGCACAAGACTAGTTCTACAGAAGTTGGGTTTCGCGGGGGGCTGAAGAAATAAACTTATCAGTTAAAACAAATGCTCGATAAGCTTGCTCATGTTCTGGCGTCCGCCCTCGTATTTGCTCTGTTTGTGCCCGGTGTTCTTGTGACACTTGGCGGCAAGTATAGTGTACTTGTTCATGCGGTCCTGTTCGCCCTCGTTCACCAGGTTGTACGCCATTTTCTAGATGGTCTTCTTGCCACATTGGGCGTTCCTGCTCTTGGAGCACCGAAGAAGGGACTATATGGCGAGAACGGCCATGGCCAGCGCCAAATGTAATTTCTCTCGTTTAAAATAAAAATGTGGGCCTATTTTCTTCTTACTGCGCTGACGTTCTATGTGGTCGCCTTCATGGTCGCCGTTCCCAGTGTTGGTCCGGTTCCTGCCCCCGTGGTCAAGGCTCTTCTATTCACGGTAGTCCACGTTGCTGTTCACATGGTTATGCGCAAAATGAAACATCGCCGTTAAATAAATGTGGAAGTGGACAGTATTCAACGCAGTACTATTCTACGTAGTCTCATACCTTGGAACGAAGAATCATCTTGATGCAGCTGCTCTTGCAGTAATTTTTGGGGTTGTTCATACGTTTCTTGGAAAGCAGGCGAAAAGAATGATTGAGGGGTTTCAATATATGCCAGATAGTCGTGTTACAACTTGTGCAAATGGGTCAGTTCCAGCCGGGAATGGATTAGACTGCAAGCTTCCTACGGACCGGTATGGCCTCTAAAAATGGATTTAAAGCAATATAATACAAGATAATAAAACAACATCTACAGAGCACGTATCTGCGAATTCTGTAGAATGAGTCTTCTCAAAACAAAAATGCGACTCGACGTCCGCAAGAACCAAAACGGTCACTGTGCAGGTTTGCGCTGTGACCGATACCTCAAGCCGTCCGAGTTCCACGTTGACCACATCATACCAAGGTGTGAAGGCGGGACAAATGACCCAGAGAACCTTCAAGCTCTCTGCATTACCTGCCACATGAAGAAGACCAAACACGAGAACAGCAAGCGTATGCTTGGCTCAATTCGTCTGTCAAAGGCGGAAAAGCTGGCACTTGGGCTGAAGTCCGCATGGATTAAGTCTGGCGCAACATTTGAAATCAAAAAGCAAGCATTTAGCTACAAAAAGCCAATCGGCAAGAGCTATCGAATCTAACCGGGATTTATCCCAAAACGGAATTTTTACTCTATAATCATAATTATAGCAAAAAAATGTCAAGACCCGACTACAATCACAGAACTTGGCCTTCGCCTCGTGCACGCCTTGTAGCTATCAAGCTAGGTCTCGATATTACCAGCCGGTATCCTATAACCAGGATAAAGCGTCTGACACATGAAAAGGCTCTTGAGCTGCTCGCAAAAAGGGTAGGGAAGACTATACCAGACTTTCTGGCCATGCCACGGAATGATGTCTGGATTGCGTTGGGTTGCTATACAAGCAGCCCTTTGCTCCCGTTAATGGTTCCTTACGACCCATTGTACGGACCAATGCGTTACTGGTAAAACGGATTTATTTCCAACACATTTTTATCTGTAACACCATGTCATGCATTGACGGCACTAGCACTGAAAGGCGCATTTATATTACTGCGACCACAATTGCGAGCGCTGGCGTTGCATCTTCGAATAATAATCTTCTGAAACTGGCATCAGAGCTGCTTAATGCATACAATGCTGTTTCGGAGATAAAGCACAGAGGTGGTGTTGTCAACCTTACGGTCAACATTAAACTCCACCTCACCGTTGACGAACTCAAGAAGACTATTGCCGATATCATCTCGGTGATGGAAGCCGGGTTAGACCAATACATGCCAGGCCCTCAAGCCGTTTGGAATGTGACTCTCGGCAAACTTCGCGAATACGTTAGCACCACATAGTCCCTGATAAGGGGCAGTTTTTAAATAAAAATGGAATTATTCCGCATATTTTTATATTTCTTTAAAAATGTTCAGGTCTTCTGATGGCTCAAGGTGGACGCACATGTCTGCAGGCAGGCTGGCTGCAATTCCTTTCTGGAAGGGCAACCGGAATGTTGACGAGACTCATGTGCAACGAATTTCACAGTCAATTGATAAGTCAATAATAGAGTTGGACATCAGTCCATACCGAATTGCAACAATAGTCGAAGATGGCGAATTGTGCAGCTATATCATTGATGGCCAACACCGAACCTCAATTCTTCGCGAGTACTTTAAGAAGCCCGATGCCGATGACTTTCTAGTCATCGTTATCGAGAAGGAGTACGAATCCGAAATGGACATCATCAAATACTTTGAAACCGTGAACCGGACAAAGGCAATGCACTGGCGCGAGGACCCCGTTCTTGCTGCTAATAGCTATATTGCTCCTTTTCTCAAGGAGTTTAACAAGGACCCCAAGAAGCCGATTATTCGGTCTGGCAAGGTCAACCGACCATATATGTCAGTTGACCGGCTACGTGAGGTTCTAATCCAAAAGCATGTAGTCGAATGGCGAACCACGCCAATTGAGTTTGTTGCCCGCTGCCGTGAAATCAATGATGCAGAGGTAGAAAAGCTCGACACAACCGTGTCAGTTAACAAGCGTGCAAAGGAAATGAACTTTAGTCTGGGTCTCCTGGACTTCAAGTTTCTCTAAAACGGATTTCGATCCAATTTTTTACATTCCTGGTAAAAGATGGAGCCACTTGCCGGACTTGTGCTTGGGGCAATTATTATTATAGCAGCAGCCATTGTAAAAGTTTTCACCATGGCTGTTGATTGCTGTGTGAGAACAAGAATCAATATGGAATATGTATCTATCTAAAACGGAATTATTCCGCATATTTTTACTTTCCGGTAAAAGATGGAATACATATACATACTAAAGCTCCAAAAGGGCAAGTGGTATGTTGGAAAAACATCAGATATAATGAAACGTTATCAACAACATATTGATGGCAGGGGGTCTGCATGGACTTCAAAATATCCACCAGTATCGCTGGTAGAATCAAAACCAGTTGGGTCACTGCATGATGAAAATAACTTAACAAAAGACTATATGAAAAAATATGGAGTTGAGAATGTTCGCGGAGGCTCATATACTCAAATCACTCTAGATGATAGCGTGATTTCAGTGCTAAATAATGAGTTCCTCGGGAACACAGACAAGTGTTTCAAGTGTGGCTTAGCAGGCCATTTTGCAAACACATGTCAAAAAAGACAAGAAGAAGTTTGGGGATGTGATTATTGCGACCGCACATTTACTACCCGGTTTGGCTGCTCTGTTCATGAGAAATCATGTAAGAAAACTTCCACAACCGACGTTTGTTATCGTTGTGGCCGTGATGGCCATTACTCGCCCAACTGCTATGCTTCAACACACAAGAAGGGATATCTCCTGGATTAAAACGGAATTATTCCGCATATTTTTATTTTCCGGTAAAAGATGGACGAGTGCGATGAGCTCTTTGCTGAGCTTGAAGCAGCAACAAAGGAGAAAGATGATTACATTAAGAGACTTGAAGCAGACCTAGAAGACAAAAACAGTTACATCAAGCAGTTGGAAAAAAGAGTCAAACTGCTTGAAAAGTGTTTGGAATCTTCGGTATTTATTCGTAAACCGAAAGAACCTGAAAGTCTTAAATTTGATAAAGAAGAGCTTACCAGGAGTCTTGTTATGGATTTCTATAAAGGTAAGTTGTCCTACGATGCGCTACTTAGCCGTGTCAATCCTAAACACTGACAATATACTCCCAACGGAGATAGTCGCAGATTTTTTTCCAGATTTGGTCATGGGAGATTAGTCGGTCTCGGGATTTGAGAAGAGGGAAGTAAACTTTGTACTCATCCAATTCCAGAAGTTCGAAAAACTTATACAGGATGTACGAGTAGGACAAAAAATTCGTCCGGTCGTTGGGACAGTAGAGGAGGAAAGGAGCTTGGATGTCTTGAAACATGGCTCTAATTTTTTCTTCGATTTCTGGCGTGATAGTCGGAGGCGGGTTGCCATTGAGTCGAGAGACGATGTGGGCTGCGTGCTCATAATACTTGCTTCTATTTAGCTTCTTTAAAATCTCTCGTATATCTTTTTCGCAGAGCTCGGCAATATTTTGTATGCGTCGTTTCTTGATTTCGCATACAACTTCATTCATCACTTCATCTGGGATAATCGTACTTTCTTTTGCTTGGAATTGGTTTAGAATTTCATTCAGATGATTAATCTTCTTATAAGCATAATTATTCCTTTCCTTAGGGGGGTCACGAAAAGAAGGAAAATCAGAAACAACCATCATATACTCCTCCGAACCACATAACGGGCATGCAAGAATATTTTCAGCAGCAACTTCTTCTCGGGCAACATTACACCGATTACAATGTTCTGTGTCCGTATTTACATCACTTGATTCAGTTCCAGTACCCAACTTCATTCTGGAAACGTACTCATCAAACATCTGCTTACGAGATGGCCCGGTCTCTATAGGTGCAGTAGGAGCTAAATACTTCATAAATGTATTATTGTCCACATGCTTTACTGTAACAGCGGAACTGGACTCTGATTGACCATAATATTGAAGCATCAAATCCGCATTCTTCAGAAAGTAAGCATCTAATTGATTTTGGTCCTTTAGGTCTGATTGTAGAGTTCTCAGCTTATCGTGCTTCTGAGCAAGCTTAAAGATTTCTTGTTGATTTGTACCAGACTCTAATTCATTTATTTCAATCTCTAGCTGCTTGATTTGGTCAGCTAGAGAATCTTGGTTTGCGTGAGAATCCCGCAAAGAAGTCACAACTGATTGATGAACAGAATCCAATGTTCCACCAAGCGTTTCTTGCTTAGCATCCCGACCTTTCTTTATTCTAAACATGCTATCGCTCATTTATTTCTTTCCCGTGACTGCTATGAAAATAGCTAAAAAACCAATTGCTACTAAAATAGGATAAACGCCATTTGACATATCAGTAAACTCTTCTTTGGTTTGGATACACTTGGAAATATCTGTTTGCTTACAGAGGTCCGGGTTAAAGTCTGCTGTCAGGTCTTTATTCAGAAATCTAGATTGGGGACCACCGCTTGTATCACATGTATAGCATTCACATGCAGGAGTTGAGTCAGCAGACAATGAGCTAAACAAATGAACAGGATTCAGGCCACCTTCTGCATCTTCCATCATTCCCGGAATTAGACCATCAAAATTAGATGCAATTCCACCTAAAGAACTTTTCATTGACTGAGGAAGAACATCTGCTCCACTGGCCACATTGTTGATGTAATTATATCGAGGTTGAACAGACTTATCAGATGCCTGGCAAGACCCGCCAGTATTTACAAAATAACGGTTACCCAAAGCAGGACCAGAAATCATGTACTTGATGTAACTTCCAATAGCACCAGTGTTTGTGGAAATCTGGCCAATCGTTCCTCTAGAACCAACACCTAATTCAGATGGAGGTTTAATGTGTTCCATGTAACTGTAACTTGGTCCCATAACAGACTTGGTAGCTTGACCGGGGGCAACAGCAACTTTGTCCCAAATTGGATTAGACATCTTTACTTAGAGCATTGAAAACCTGCTGACGAAAAGAAGTGTTTGTCATCATACATGGCCGCTGCCTCAATACAGATAGTTCAGTTGATGCAAACGGAAACTTAAATACATCACATACGTACATCAAAGCAAGGAAGGCGCTTCGATTAATGCCACACTGACAATGAACAAAAACTTTACGAGAGTCAGTCTGTTGTAAGCAGTATTTTAGCGTTGCTTTGAACTCAGGATACCATTTCATAATATTAGCATGTAAGGAATCTACTGCATTGATACAGAAGTACTTGTCCGGGAATTGCTCCTTAAACCATGACGGAGAATCCGATTCTTCTGCACAATTGATTACATGTGTAATTTCATACTTTTTAACAAATGCCGGAGTAAGCATCTCACCAGCTCCAACCAAGATATATGGATGAAACAGAGCTGGGGGGTCGACGGTATAACCTCTGGAACTATAGCGAAGTGAACGTCTTATTGATGGGTCCATTATACTAATGTATTGAATAATGTGTTAATGACATATGCGAGTACAACTGATGCTCCTCCAAGAACAGCAGCTCCAGTATAAGAAACTATACCGCCGTCCTTATATGCGTGGGGAACATACCGCAAGGCCAACTCACGAGAAAATGCAAGAGACATGATTCCGGCGGCAAGAAAAAACGCAAGGTAACCTAGAAATCCCCGGACAGACCCACGAAGAACTGAAAACTGACGAGAATAATCTACTGGGTTTGACTTCGGGGGCGAGGTATTCAGTGGAGTACTAAAGGGGTCGCCTCCACCTGTAACCATTGGTTGAAACGCAGGTGATTGTACAGGCTGTCCACCCAAAAGTTCAGAGAGGTCTGTTGCTCCAAGTCCACTTTCCATGTTTATTTAGAGGAAGTGATTTCACACGAAGCATCCTCCACGCGATATTTATAACATTTTCCATCTGCCTTAATCTCTCTATTTTCGAACTCAACCGGTGACAGAGCAAGAACTTTCTGACTTGAAATAGGGCGATGAAGCAACATGACTACTATGCCAAACCCAATAATAAATGCAAAAAATCCCATTGTTTCCTTTCGTCTTAAGAGCTTATCTATCATTTACAAGTACATTGAGAGAAACGGCTGACCCTGAACAGGCAACCGGCTCTGCTTTAATCCTGACACAACCTGTCTTGGTATAGAATGTTTCAGAATCGCCTGGTGTCGGAACAGCATGTATCATTCTCTTAGGAGGCTTAAAAATTGATACAATAAAGAACCCGGTCAATACGCCTGCAAATAAGCAAGGAATTACGTCCATTATATTATGCTTAAGGGAATCCTCCATCTAATACTGGACCGTACTCATTTACAAGTCCTCCATCTATGATTCGGGCTCCAGAGTTTCTGGCAGTTCCACCATCGTATATTAATGCACGAACAGGAATGTCAGGTACTATCGAAGGAACATACTTCTTAGCTGGGCCAATATAGTCACAACTACAAGGCTCTACATAATCAATCTGGTCATAGTTTACCGGACCACATCCTGCTGCTCCTCGATACAATGTTGTTGTAAATAACCTATGATTGGTATCCTGAACTTTATATGTTCTACCGAGAGCTTCTGCTTTTAATTTAGAAATGTAGGCAGTAGCTGTCCTCATTTCTTAAGTTTACGTGTTTGTTTAACTACAGGAGTTGGTTCTTGCTTCAATTCATCAAAACGTTGCCGCGCTTCCTCGATTGACAATCCCCGATATACCACCTCTAATTTCAGTTTGAGGAATTTGGCCATAGTCGGTTCCAGGGACATTGCGGACTGCATTTAACCATGGCTGGGGTTTAAATTCTATATTTTCTTTTTCCTTCTCCAACCCGCGATTGTAGTACAAAAAATAGACAAAGCCGCCAACCACACTAACTAGAACTACAATGTTAAAAATAAAAGAATACCAAGAGTCTCTAATCTGTCCAGACTTGATTAAGTTTCCTTCAACGCGTGAGTAAGTATCTTCTACTAAATGAAACATCTCTTGTTATATACAACAAGTTAACATGGCAACATTAACAACGGCACTTGCCATTACAGCCGGCAGTGTTGCCTTAATTGGAAGCCTGTACGGAGCCAAAGCAATAGAGAAAGCCCCACCAGAAGTTCCTGAACCGCCCCCAGTAGTAGCCCAAGAGCCTGCTCCAGCTCCAGCTCCTATTGCAGAACCCGAAGGAGCAGTTCTCCCTGTAGAAGAGGGTGCTGAAATGGCAGGTGGTGCAATTGGTCGCCCAAAGTGGGGAGTAATTTCCAGTAATGTTCCAACCGGTGAACTGCCTCCGGGAATAGCAACAGCAATCGCTTCTGTAACAGGAACTCTCAATCCATCCGGATTACGTGACCAAATTATAGTAGTAACACAACAGCTGGATGCTGCCCGGTTTGCGGTCTACCAAGCAGATGACAAGATTACAAAGGTCAATGCTCTATACGTGAATGAACGTAAGAAATATATTGAGAAGTATGCTCTTTCTAAAAACGCTGAAACCATTGCCAATATCTACAACAAGAAGCTCAGCAGCCAAGGTCAGCAAAAAGGTAGGAATGACCCGGAAGTTAAAGCTAAACAAGCAGAAATTGACAAAGCATCCGGTGATGAAAAGAAGAGACTAGAGAGGGAGAAGCAAGAAATGATGCAAGCTAAACCAGTAGATGATACAGTTCTTGATGGATGGACTAAAAAGTATTCAGATGCTCTTGGTGAAAAGATTGCTGCCGATGATGACCGTGCTGATGCAGAACGCGACAAGAATAAATACCAGACCCAACTAACAGAGCTCCGAGCAAAGAAGGACGAACAAGAGAAGTTGGTTAAGGAGTTAAATGCTAAACTTAAAACACTATTGGGCTTGCTTCAAAAACAGTCTGGAGTAAACAAGCCTGTACAAAAGGCAGCAGATTGGGATGCCAGGTCAAAACGTTACGCACTAGCAGCAAAGAGATTCAATGAAGCAGAATCTAACTTTCGAATCTTTATCTCTGAGACTTGGCTTCCACTTGCTGGGGACAAGACTATTCAAGCAACATATTCCGACCAGCTCAGAGCTCTCAAGACGCTGTATGAGAATGCCAAAGGTGAAATGGACTTGGCTAGAATGGCATTGACTACCACACCCGGGACAAAAGTAACAACTGCTGCAAATGAGTTTAGTGCATTCGTAGGAGAAGTTGAAGAGATTACTAGAAACGCCGTTAACAGAGATGGAAGTATTAAGCCGGAATATGCCCATACAGATGGAAGTAGACGTGGTGGATATCCGGATGCTGTGAGAGTCCTAAAAGAATATGCAAAAAAGGAAAAACTTCGGATTGTAGCAGATACATACTACGAAATTGCAAATCAAGACCCACAAAGTTTAATCAGAAATTTACAGAAGTATTCTGAATACTTTAGTAAGATTCTTGGTACCAACCAGTCCGGATTGGTCACTATTGCATCAGAACGTGTACAGGTTGGAATGAAATTTGAAATTACACAGTTGGTATTGAGAGAGTTTGTAACAAGCCTTTTACAGCGCGCAGCAAATGCAGAACGTCTACTTCCTGAGAACGTACTTGCTGGTGCCACAAACCAAGAGAGAGCAAATGCCAGAATTTATGCTGCTCTTCGCAAAGAGACAAACTCATTCGTTGACAAGCAAATTTATACCATCAAGAAGATGTTCAAAGCAATTAAGAAGGCAAAAGACTCTGTAAAGCCGGGTGAGCTTGCTTCTAAGAACTTACTTCAATTACAACGACAGGTTCAGATACTATTTCCCATACAAGCAGGTGTTCCTCCACCCGGAACATGTCAACTTCTTTTTAAGCCAGAAATCTGGAAATACTTCCAAACTGGAATGTATGATAATAAAGATATCCTAAAAGAAGTGCTTGAGACTCCTTCCGACAAGCAGAAGTTCTTGGATGAGATTGGCTTCATTCGGGTTGGAAACTTTCTCGAGGCTCAGGCATATTCTAAGACACCAGGCGCAGACCAGGCTAGTTCACTTGTATTGATACAGAAGGCTGCATTCAAAGAATATGTTGATAAGGTTGACCGCTTAGCCTATAATGACCCGGATGGAACGATGGTTCAGTATCAAACTGGAAGAGCTGACGATTTATGGACAGCGCTTACAACCATTCCAAATGCCGATATACTACAAAATAGTTCACTATTAGATATTTTTCGGCCATTATTCCGTAATATTGGAGGCGCACAAATGTCTCATAAAGATTTTGCAGCAGACTTACACCGTATTTCTGACGGAGAATTAAAGTTTGTACCCGGAGTGTATTTGGAGGCATCTCCTGTAGCTCGTCCAGGAACTCAACCAATACGATATGTTAAGAGAATCCTACCGATATCTGATTTCAAAGATGCATGTGAACTAGATGGAAACGTTGGCCATGGACAAGCAGAATCAGACCGTATTCTTGCTATACTCACCCAGCTTGAAACCATTGAACCGGTATCAGCTGCACCAACTGACCCTCTGCTAAAGGCGATTGAAAAGATGGAGAAGAAGAAGTCAATTGACCTAAGCAGACGAGACCAGGCACAAGGAATCAGTACACTTGGAATTCGTGGATTTCCAAATGGTGTTGGAAACTGGACAATCATGAAAGTTGTTGATACAAAGGGCAAGGAAGACCTGAACTTTATACAGACATTTCTTACCTTCAGAAGTTCTAAGTTCCGGTCAATTCAGTATGGCGATACGACTGAGTACAATGGCAAGACTTGGAATTCTAGAGAGCTTTACGCAAAGTTATTCATTGACCACCTCATGCAGATGCCATCATTTGAGTCTCGTGACAGAAAGTCATTCCCGACGGATAGTGATTGGCTCAAGCTTTCTACTGATTACCATGTGAACTTTATCCTGTTTAAGGAAGGAGAAACACGGGGAACAGTAGACATTTCAGCTGCTTCTCGAGTTGGTGCCCCAGTATATAACGTTTTCAAGTCAATCAATGGGCGGTACTACCCAATTCTCATGCAGGCAGATGCTCCTGCAATCCCAGCTGCTCCCAGAGGTGCAAATCCTGCTTTAGTTGGAATGATAAATCGTGGAATCTTTGGAGGAGCAGTCGACGGTATCGTATTTCCGGTTCCAGATGAACCTGCTCCAGTTGAGAGTACTGCTGCGTTTGTTGGCAGAAAGTTAGCTGCTGCTCCTGATGCGATTGCGAGAGGTACCTATAAGTTATTTGTACGGCCGTTTTACTCAAGCGATATATCTTGTATCGCAAACAGAGGAAAGCGCTCATTCTATGACAATGTGAAAGAAGGTATCCGGCAAGAGGAGTGTGTAATCAAATTAGGAAACCTCTTACTAAAACTTTGTAATGACGTAGATAGAACACAAAGCAATAATATTGGTCGGGGCGGATTTAAGGATGCATTCTGCGCTATTGTAGAAAAAGACTTTAAGGGACTAAAGAAGGGAACAAAGGTTGTTTTACTATACTATAGAAAGAGTGGAGATGAACCAGATTATAAAAATTTTGATGGTACCATTGCATTCACACAACACCCTCATGCTACAAAAGAAGATTTTATAAAAGAAATAGAACCATCTCTAAAGAGACAAGAACAAGCCGCTGAACTGAATATTGCTCACCAGCTTTATTCGTATGGGTTTGTTCCCGGAGTTGGTGGTTTTGCAGTTGTTGAGTTTGTCTCTGGTCAATCTCTTGCTGATATACTCAAATCAAAAAGCCTCACTGAAGAACATCTGCTAGACTTATTAAAGTCATTTGTAACCTTAGGTAATAACAGCATCACACAGCTTGACATGAATACGCAAAACTTTATATTGAGAGATGAGAAGTTTATTTTTATTGATGACCTATCTCCAGTTTATAAAGTGGGACGTAAGCCGGAAAGTGTTCAAGACCATTTCCTTAAATCAGTACAGACACTAATGATGATTGTAAAAAGAGGAAATACGCCACTGGAGACGGACTTTTTTTCATTTGTTAATACGATTTTGAACTATAATATTGTTGGAGCCGGCTCGTTTAAAGCAGAATATCATGGTGATAAAACTGCCACAAAGACTGAATTTCATGAAAAGATTATTGATATCTTTGCTAATGGAATTACAGATGCTAAAAAGATTGAAACAGAGCCAGTAAGACGTGTAGAGCCGCCACGGCAAGTACCAGTTGACGAACGTGGGCTTCCTTTACCAGGTATACCCAGACCTCCACCAATTCCAGCTGGTGACCCTGGTAACCCTCCACCGCCGCCGCCACCGTGGCTTCCGCTGCCAGGACAAGTTGCCGAACGTGGGCTTCCTTTACCACCACCACTAGACCCAACTACTGTTATACCGCCACCACCACCACCACCTCCTGGACTGCCCCCTCATGCAAAAGGCGGAAGAAGGCGTACAACCACTGCTTGGAGACGTTCAAAGCCAGTACGCTACACAAGACGAAAATTCTGATTACCAAATAGATAATAGGATGAAAACCCGGAAAAACCGTCATACCCGGAATCGTACTTCGAGACGACGTATGAAGGGCGGAGGCCACGAAGAAGATGTTGCACTCATTAGAAAGTTCTTACTCCCAATTCCTGCTAATTTGATAGAAGGAAATCAGGACCAGAAATACCAATATAAGCCACTAAGTGATTTTTTAGATGGGATTGTCCCAAGAGAGCCGGACATACGACAATTTGTACGAATGTTAAAAGAGTATCCAATTCCTCCTGCATTAGCTCAAAAACTTCAAGCTACATTAACCGAAATTAATACCGCAAAAATAAGACGAAGTGGTACACTTGGGCAACCATTCTTGCTATCACTTGCTCAGAGGTTTCAGTCAGAATTAGCTGAAATACTACCAGTTGTTATAGCCAACCCACCAGCCAGAAGAGCAAATGTAGATTGGTTTCCATCTTTGCAGAAGTTACACCGGATTTCAAAAGATTATGCATTTTTTAAGGCTCCTACTCTAGGTGGCCCAATTAACGCACAGTTTACCACAGCTGTCAGGGAATCAGAGAAAGATGATAAAGAGAGGCGTAAAGGTGATGCCGAAGCAAAATTACTCAGAAGTATTTCAAGTTTTAGTGAAGGTGTTTTGAGTACATGGTTTGACAAAGTGAGAGGACTTGTTGATGTTCCAAGTCCATTCAGAGAACAAGCAATTGCAGATATTTGGGCCCTAGTTCCTCGCGATATGCCTTCTAAGTTAACAGCAGAGCTACATAGTATTTTTGATACACATACTGCATTCTTATCTGCAAAAGAGTTGTATGTTCCGCTTGCTCCTCCATTGGTAGCCCCAGAAGCAAAGCCTTCTCTTCCTGGACGTAAGGTTCTTCCCAAACCGGATGAGGCTCCTGCTGCTGTATTAGCTCCACCATTACCTCCGTCGTCTCCCGGAAGTCCAGCTCCCGGCGGAGAACAGCGAGCTGAACCAAAAGAACTTGAGGAAGTTTCACCACCTGGTCCAGCACCAGGTTTGGGTAATCCACAGTTAGTAGCACTAGCTGCTGCTCCTGCTGCTAGACGACCTTATCCTCGAGCACAGCCAACAGGAATAACATCAGCTCCTGTTGCTGCAGCTCCTCCTTTACTTACTGATTCAGCTGCAGCTCCTCCTCAGCCTCAATTACCTGAAACTAGACCATCACGTGTTCCTCGTTTTTCTCCAAATGCTGCTGAATCGGGTCCGGGTCCTTTATTACCTAAAAAGCCCCAGCCTCTGGGTGAATTTCCTGCAGTACCTCCGCTAGAACGTCCACCTCCTAAGGAGGATCGCCCTTTTGATACATACCCAACTCTACCAAAAGTCCCACTCCCTCCTCCTGGAGAAATTGCATTAGAGAAAAGGCCAGATACACAAGCTCCGACTGCTGCACCATTTACTCAACAAACTCCAATCTTTGGACTTAATGCGAAGGATACGCAGTTAAGTAGAAAAACATCATGTAAACTGCTCTATCCAAGATTATATGAAATCTTAAAGACTGGGCAGTACAATGGAAAGAGCGTCTCTACACTTCTCAACGAGCCGGGTCCTGAACTACAGGCATTCTTTGCTGAGATTCAGTTTGATGTTGCTGCTAAGACACTGATGGGTCTCCCTATTCCTGAAATTTATAAGGCATGTCATCCGGACAAAAGAATTGCCGACCCAAATCTAACAACCATATTCCAGACTCTTCAGGCATTAAACAACTACACAGGAGCAGTAGAGCCAGTTCTAAATCTTCCGTCTAGTCTCAGAATAGAAAGTGAGAGTGTGAACCCTGTTCAGGCACCTGGTTTAAAACCTGAAAGATCGTATAAGAAAACACCAGCTGTAGCTCCTCCAACTGGAGACCTTTCGAAAGTTTTTAAGAAAGGAGATAGTTTGCGTCCAACTGAAATTTTAACTGACCCATCTACTGGTGAGTCTGTAATTCTTACAGTTGTTGGAGACTATAATGCAGATACTCGATCAATAGAAGTTGCATATGGTAGCCAAACTGTGTCAGTTCCAGTACAAGAACTAAGTCAGCAATTCAAAGTTATTCGCCAACCAGTTAAAAAAAGACTGTTTAAGAAAGGTGACCGAGTTTTAATCAAAAATCCTAGGAATATTGAAAGATTTCCACTGGCAATCAGAGCTGAAGTACAACAAACAACTTGTAATGACCCATTCTATGCAACTGTTGAACTTGACCAAGGAGCAACTACAAATTATGTTAAAATTGTCTGTGATAAAGGCGGAAGTTATCTTGCTGAAGATGAAGAACTTATTTATATCCCTCCAGGACCTGCTCGGCTTACAAGGACGCCAGGCAAAGCTCCTCTTCAACCAACTCCGGTTGCAGCTCTTGCAGACAATGCTACTCCTCTGCGAAGGGGTGACCAACCAACTGGGGCTCCTCCTTCTGCATTGGGAGCTCCAGCAACTATAACAGATTGTGACCGAAAGTTGATTGGTATGACCGACCAGGCTAAAACATGTGAAGAAAACTTAAAGAAGGTTAAAGCAGAATTAGAGGCTGCTCTTGCTGATCATGATGCTGAAACTGCCAAACTACGAGGAGATTTAGAGACATCACAGGAAGCTCTTCGCAGATTAGATGGATTAAAAGCCGGGTTAGAGTCTGACCTGGTTAAAACTAACAGAGCACTTGACCTCATCAGAGATATGCTTGGAGAAAAGACTAGAAAGTTAGGAACCCTGAACACCCGGTATGACACACTGGACGAACAAAAAATAAAACTAGAAGGTCAGCTTGCAAGTGAAAGGGGTAGGAGTGCAGGGCTATCGGGTGATCTTGTGGCTGAAAGAGGAACAAATGCGGAACTACAAGCAGCAGCACGAGCAGCAGCAGAAGCAAGAGCAACAGCAGCAGAAGCAGCACGAGCAGAAGCAGAAGCACGAGCAGCAGCAGACGAAAGGGCACGAGCAGAAGCAGAAGCAGCAGCACGAGCAGCAGCAGCAGCAGAAGCAGCACGAGCAGCAGCACGAGCAGCAGCAGCAGCAGCAGCAGGGTATCGAGCAGCAGAATTAGCAGAAGAAGCAGCACGAGCAGCAGCACGAGCAAAAGCAGCAGACGAAAGGGTACGAGCAGCAGCAGAAGCAGCAGCAGCAGCAGCAGAAGCACGAGCAGCAGCAGAAGCAAGAGCAACAGCAGCAGAAGCAGCAGCACGAGCAGCAGAAGCAGCACGAGCAGAAGCAGAAGCACGAGCAGAAGCAGAAGCAGAAGCAGCAGGACACGAAAGGGCACGAGCAGCAGCAGAAGCAGAAGCACGAGGAGCAGCAGCAGCAGCAGCAGCACGAGCACAGGGTGAGCTTGCAGGGCTATCAGGACAGCTTGCAGCTGTTACCGGGGAGCATGTTGACTTGACCCAGGCGCGCATATTGCTGAGTGCAGAGATTGTCCGGCAACGTGAAGAGCTAGAAGGTTTAAAAAGAAAGGCAGCAGATTTGGAGGCGCAATTTGCATCTACTAATGCGCTAATTGTACAGAAAGGTGATGAGATTCGCAGAGACCTCCGGGCCGGTGTTGCTCATATCGATGGTGGATTGCAAACCATCCGTAAGGGTGTTGATGATGTGGCTGGATTAGTCAGTGACGCAAAAGAAAATATAGTTGAAAGTAGAGCAGACTTTGTCCGAAAGATGAACGCATTACAGAGAGAACTAGAAGCAGCAAATCTACAGGGAAGATGGCAAGTATTGGCTGAAATTGGTGCTTTGCGTGCCGAGAATCATCAGGCTCTGGGAGCTCTGAATGCTAGTCTGGCCGCTGCCATGGCTGAAACTGCCAAATTAAATGAACGGCTCAGGGCAGAAACAGCAGCCAAGGCACAAGCAGAAGGAGCTTTAGCGGCGGCACTGGCAGCGGCGGAAGCGGCGGCTGCAGCACAAGCCCGGGAGTTGGCTGCTGCCAGACAAGCATCAGATGACGCATTTGCTGAATTAAGAGAAGCATCTAAAAGAGGTAATAAAGCAGAGATTGATGCAATATTGGCGGCTGGCCGTGAGAATATGGAAAAGCTGCGTAGAACACTACTTGAACATCAGGCTATTGCTGTGGCCAGAGCTGATGAAGCAGCTAGAAGAGGTTTAGGAGCACAGCTTGCTGCCTTACAAGCACAGATAGCTGCTCTTCCGGCACCGTATGTTCCTCCTCCACCTCTTCCTCCTCAGCCCTTTCCGATAATAACAGGTCGTACTCCACTTGGAGAAGTAGCGGTTGGCAGTAATATCAACATTCAATGGGACCTAAATGGAACAGTTGGGCCTTGGATTTTGAAGATATTTTATGATGATGCAAACCCGGATTTCAAAGACATACAAACAGAGGGAGATATTGTGTATACAGTCAAGGAACCAGGAGCGCTGACTGGGCAGATTTTCAGTATAGTATAAATCATAAATGTCAGGAGTAACAGGAGGACCACAAGTACCACTAGGAAATGCTGTAGCAGCAGCACCAGCAGGAGGACCACCAGCACCAGCAGGACCACCATCACCAACAGCAGCAGCAGCAGCAGCAGCAGCAGCAGCAGCAGCAGCACGAGCAGCAGCACGAGCAGCAGCACCAGCAGCACCAGCAGGAGGACCACCAGCAGGACCCCGTGATTTTAATATGGTTGCTGTATTAGCTCATATTGGCACGGCTGTTCCAGGGTATGAACTGCCTTGGGAAAATTATAACACTCTTCTACGTGAGAACTTGACTGCCGAGTATCCGGCACCAGCAGCAAGAGTACCAGCACCACCACCACCAGCAGCTGCGCCAGCACCGGGACCTGCTGGAAATAGTGCTGAATATGTACGAACATTGTATCACAATGCAAGAAGACATAGGCCAAATCCAGCAAACATATGGACGAACACAAGAATTACAACTTTATTTGAGAATGCAAGAACATTTGTTGAAACTCCTCCCCCAGGTCCTGCATTAGTATACAATGCAGCTGCTCCTGCACCGTATAAAGCAGCAATTCAAGCTTATGTAAATGATGCTGGAAATCAGACAAATGTTGGAATTCCGGATGTTAATGTTGCGATTCCTCTTAACATTGGTCCTTAGTCCGTTCAAGACCTATTTTTTCTAGAAGACACACAACATATTGATTAGAATTATCATAGCAAAAGGTTACTCCTTCTTTCCGGGTTGCCATAACCAGTCTTAAAAAATCATATTGTTCCTGACGTGTTAGTTTGCTAACGCACACGTGAAGAGTGTTTGATTTGTACATTAGTTGTTCACGGATCAGATCCATTTATTAGAATGAGTTCAGTGGCTGTGTATACGGGTTATTCCGATGGGCATCTACTATGGAAGGATGGTTGCGCTCAACATGTACATCCTGCTGTAGAGGCTCATTGTACTTGAAGGACCCAAGCTGCTGAGTACCGGGCGTGGTGTAAGATTGAGGAACCATAAATCTGAAAGCATCGGACAGAACAGACTCATCTTTCTTGGTTTGGATAGAGTACTGGTCACCACCAATGATTGTACCAGTTCCCTGGGCACCAGCAGGACCAGGGCGTCCCTCTGCTGTGAGTTTCATAAACTCTTGGAAGGGTTCTGTAAATGCACGAATATACGATGCCCAGTGACCTTCTTGGCCACCACCGGACCCAAAATACTCGCGCTGAGTTGTCTCACGTGCCTGAGGTTTCATGGGCTGCTCAGTGTAGATTCTAGGAGCAGTTTGAGCACCAACGGTTGTGTTTGCGCGGTCCATACCAAGAATAGCAAACTTATCAGGCTTATTCTTATTCACTGGTGCTTGGATACCGGGCAAAGTTATGGTATGTTTACCAGGTGTAGGGTCAGTTGAGTAAGACAACTTAGGCTTGGAAGCAACGCGTAGCTCATCAGTTGTTGGAGGAAGAGCCCATTCACGCATCTGGTCTTGCTGGAAACCACCTTGACCTAAATTAGTATAGCCTGCATTTGAGCCAGGACCAACCTGAACTTGTTCAACTGGGAATACATTCTTGGCTTGCATTCCAGTCACCATACGAGACTGTTCGAAATCAGTCTCTACTTGCTGACCAAAAGGATTACCAGTACCAGTCTTAATGTCGAACATTGAGAACGTCTCACGTTTCTGGAAATATTCCTTGCCTGCACCGGTATGGTTATCAAGAATATGGTTTGTACCACCTGAATACATTGCCTGAGTTACTCTTGGTCCAAAAAATGGCACTTGATTATTATGACCCTTTACGTCTTGTGAATGAATAACCTCATCTGTGTGCTCTTCGGTAGGACGAGGTTGAACATGAAAACCTTCTGTGTGAACATCATTGCTAGCAAGTGCGAAACCGACTGCTCCTAATGCTAGAATTAAAGCAACTTCTGCCATCTTTGTATTTCACGGGATACTTTACTTGCGTCTTCCCGACTCAGCTGGCTTAGGAAAAATAGCATGATTTTGTGGCTTGTGTTGAAGCCATGTATATATGCGATGGTCTTGTGTTTGATTGCTTGAATGAGGGGCGACCGGATTAGCCTTCGGTTCCTGAGGAACAAATACAGAACGTCTTATAGGTGTATCTAGTGCATAGTTCATTTAACAGTCTATTCCAAAATTTTTACAGATATCCTTTCCATATTCTTTCATTCTCTCATATGTTGATTTTTCATCCATTGGCGTATCTGCCGGCTTCTTAGCATCAGATGGAGAAGGTCCGAGTGGCTGAGGGACTACATTCGGTTGAACTGGTTCGGGCTTAGAAGCTGGTGCTGCTGAAGGCGTAGGAGTATTACCATATCCAGACTTGGACCACTGGTCGCGGTTGTAAGGCGAGAGCTTCATGCGTGTGAGCATTGCCTTGAACTTGTTAACCATGGCATTAAAAGCAGATTCGTCAGTTCCGGGAAGAGGCTGAGGAAGTCTGGTACCCATATTGGGCGGCTTTTTTCCGTAGCAGTTGACACCAAACTTGAGTCTAGGGTCAAAGTAGCCGCCATTCACACCGGGATGACCACATGCTGTTCTCTTTGATTCCTTGGGGTCACGTTGAAGAGCTTCCCATGTTGCTTCTTGTGTTGGATAAAGAGCCATTCCTGCTACAGACCAACCATATCCACACCACTCAGCTCCCTGAGAATGTGCTTCAACAATTTGGTCATAGGAAGCAAGTTCGGCTCCATATGCTGCACACACAGCAGGGGCATCTTCAGACGTATACATATTATCAGAAATATGAAAAACCTCTTTGATTGCCATTGTTTGAGTTGGCTTTTCTGTGTGTGGTCCCGGAATTGGGTCCACATCAATATTTACACCCCCATCTGTTTGTCGAATTTTTACTGTCTGGAAGGAGAACATAATATATGCTACAACTCCTGCTAAAGCAAGAACTACAAGAACTGCAGCCCATGACCCGGAAATTAACCCGACAACGGCTGACATTGTAATCAGACCAACTACAGATATGGCTAGGATTACAGGATAAGATAGTGGCTCTGCCATTTACTCTTCAAGCCGATAATAAATGAGAACCTTTGTCATCTGACTCATCGGGAATTCGTTGGCTGAGTGCTGTCTGATACGTGTATCATCGAGCGTAAACCAAGGCTTTCCGGGTGGCATTTCACGAGCATAGGTAAACCAATGCCCTCCAGTATGTGAAATTACAGCCAGTAGGTAGTATTTCTTAGAGTTTATTACAAGCACGCTTGAGTATTGAAGCGAAGAGTTCTGTGATGTAACGCGAAATATCATAGCTTTTGGGAAAGAGCCAATCAGCACTTGCTTTGTTGCTTTTCCGCGTTCATTGCATTTATCACACCTCCAATCTTCTAGCTTTTCAGGCTGTATAGACTTAATAATGGCATCTGTGATTGGAGTATTATGTTGGTCCGGATGAAGTTCATATTCGGTGGCGCTATCTTCTCTGAGTTGGGAGAATCCACACGGGCACTTGATTTGCTCGGCTGTCTTAAACCGGCAGAGTTCATCTAGGAATGGGAGCTTATCGCATAAGCTAACAAATAGTTCATTGCTATCACCAATACCCTGACCAGCAGGCATAGTGGCGGTTCTTGCAGCAAGGAAGAAATCCTTTAGTCCGTCATGGCCTCGAGAGTTCCAGATTTTATTCAGACTTACGTCTATGCTGTTATTTTTATCATGCGTCTCGCGCGTATACCTGTCGATAACTTCAGGGAGTCGATAGAACCCTTGAAGACATGCATTTACCCAACAGCTTCCCCCAAAATTGTTAAGTCCAAACATATTGTTTTTCCACCTCATTTATTGTTGTGGATATTTTACGTTTTCAGCATTTTGGAAAAATCATTGAGATATGGAGATGGCTGTAAAGGACCAGCCGGAAACTCTGCCGCGGGTACATAATCATAAGGAGGAGGGTTAGAAGAATCCCCGCCACCCTTATCTGCATGGCCAGGAGCCTCTAGCATTTCAGGTCCATATATATCGGGATATACTCCAGACTTATTCTTACCATTTCCAGAATCAGAAGGGCGAGGTTGGTTAGGGTCTAGCTTTGGAGCTCTTGGACCCCAAATTTCTTGACCGGAATGGTTAGTCTCCTGAGCAGGTTTAGGAGTTGGTGCAGGTGCAGGTGTAGGCTTTGGAGTGACCTTTAGAACTTTAGCCGGAGGAGACTTTGTTGGCGGAGCGCTTTTCATTGGTTTCTGAACATCTGGGTCCATTGTTCTTTTATTTGCTCGTTCTGCTTTTGGCTCTTCTTCAGGTTGTAGATAAGGTGTCTTATCAATTGCCTCTTCTACTTCTTTTTTATTTGATGGTCCTATGGGGCCTGCAGGGACATCATTCTTAGGTGTAGGAACTCCGGGAAGTATAGTTTTAGACCCTGCTGGTTTTACTGTTTCACCGGGCAGAATAGAAGCTAATTGTTTATCAGTCTTTACTTCTGTTTCTGTGAACATCTCCCAAACAGTTGGTTGACCGGTATGAAATTCATGTTTAGAAGCAACATCTGCATTTGTCATTTCTTCTTGCGTATTCCATGGGCGTGAATAAGAGACATAGCATTCATATACGTGAGGCAAAGCAAGATAAAGTAGAGCTAAAAATGCTAAGATATACGGGATAGCTTGATTCATTTCTTCTTATTAATCAAATGGCAAAGAAAACCCGTAAGTCCACTCGTAAGTCACGTCGTCGTACTCGTCGTCGTATTCCTCGCAGTCGACGGGGAGGCGGTGATAGCTATCCACTAATTCCAAACAATACGGCAATCGAAGTTTCAACTGCTGGAGATAATTCTGATAACTTGATGGGTATGAAGGTAAAGTAAAAATTGCCTTTCGGCGTATGTTGCGACGGTACACTAGCACTAGAGCGCGTCGGGGTCGACGTACTCTCCTCCTCCGCCTCCGCCGCCAGCGGCAGCGTTATCGGTATGCGGCGCAAACACGTAACCACCATCGTCGCTATCGCTTGTGGGCACCTTGAAGTTCAGCGCCGCGAATTGCGACACGTCGTCCGGGTCCAGCACGGCGAGGATTTCTCCTGTCTTACGGCTTGCATGCTGCTCTGGAAGGGAGACGATGACCGTCGGCCATGTCTCGGAGTCTTCCTGAGCCTGCTTGCACTGCTTGCAGAGTTGCGCTACTTGGTGTGACACGCCTTTGTCCAGGCCGCGCACTTGTGTCAACTGCCCGCTTGGCAGTTTGACAGTGTACCACTCTGTAGAGGGCCATGCAATGATTCGCACGACCGCTAGGAGCGGGTCGGGGATGAAGGGGTTGGCACTGCGCCACTCCGGGGGCTTTGCGTCCCACTCCTTCTTTGCGGCCTCAGCCACTTTAAGCAACTCCCCGATTGCTTCTTTGTTCTTATCAACTGCGCGGCCACGCTGGCCCGCTTTGATATTTCCCTTGTTTCGGGGCATCTCTTCTTGTGTTTTGCAAAGAGCAGAAACACAGGAGACACAATAATAATAATTATTTTATAAAAAATGAATCCGTTTTCATATAAGAAACTTATACCTAAAAATGATTGACGTTCTTAGTTATACAAAAGCAAACCCACGTGAGTATACATATCTTGGAATTGGTACCAAGAACCGGACCAATGACCTTGCCAAATTTACACCAGAGTTAGACCAGATTCTTCCTTGCTTCCTCAATGACGTAAAGAAGACTATTCGTGTCATTCACTTTGACCCGGAATTCTCTAATGACTATAACTTTCTTGAGATGTATTTCAAAGCAAAAGGGTTTATGAATGACGGAAATGTTTGGATTAGTTCTGACTTCCGTATTGAAGTAATAATCTGTCCTCGTTTGTTTGATTTTGAGAACGAGTTTGCAAAGGCTTTAATTAAGCAAACAATTGAGCAAGATGCACAGCTAGTTGTTCAGTTGTATAACGGTAGAGAGCTTTCGGATATCTTTAGGAAACTATATGGTCAGTTTGACGGCCGAGATAAAGAATATATCCAACAGAATGTGCTCTTTGACATTACGTATGGAGTAGACTGTCATTGTATGCCCAATATGACTGAGTATGCTCCAATCCTTGATAAGAATGGTAAGTTCTACAACTATCTTCTATTTAATGAAGTTGAAATACTTCAATCAATTGGGCTTCATCCCAAAATGAACAAGCTCATTGAGATTCATGTTATGAAGAAGCTGTCTACAATTTTAAACGAGGACCACGTAAATTATCGACGTGCTACTCGTGGTGAAGAACTTATGTTTCTGAATAAGCCATACGGCACAAATCCGGAAGATATCATGAACAGTTTGTTGACAAGTGTTCGTGAAATCTTAGACATTCTGAATAAGCTTGGTTCACTCACTGAAGAGAAGAAAGCATTGTTTGAAACATACTCTCGGAATTACCGGGAAATGGACATGTACAAGTGGTATGTCGATATGACTAAGTTGTACAAGTGATTACTTAGCAGGAGCATTCTCTGCTTTATAGATAGTCTTAGCAGCAGCTTCAGATGCTGCAACACCCATCCATGAACTGTTCATAGCATCATAATTTTTTAGTGTTGACTTTGGCTTCCACTCGACAAACCCGGTAGGCGGACCTCCTTCTGTGTTTGAAAAAGGCATACCTCCATCAATATTTGATGCTGGTGGTTTCTGTCCTCCTAAAGCAGTAATATAACCTTGCCAAGACTTGTCCATTTATCTTCTACGGCGAGATTTGCGTCTGCGTGTACGACGAGCTCCCGTAACTACAGACCAATATTTTTGTGCATGTTTTCCGGTTGATCCAGGATCTCCCTTTTTCTGAGCTTTTTCAATAGCGACTGTTTTAGCTGCTAGGTTTAAGCGTCTTTCATAACTGGCATCAGATTCTCCTGGTTTGCTTGGAACTCTAAGCTTTGCTGCCATCCAATTATTGAATCTCTCTTTACGATCGTCAGCTGATTCACCCTCTTTTTCTTCGAAGGGTGCTCCGCCTTTACGTTTACGTGTACGTGTAATTCCCATTTTTGTATTAATGCGTGATATTTTTTTAGATTAGGTTCTTGTAGTAGGTACGAAACTTTTAACGCGTCAGAGTAAATGGAGTTTCTGGAAGCAAAGGACCAATCTGAAGTAAAAAGGATGATGAAGGAGGTTCCTATCATCGTCTTTTTCCATAGTTCAACGTGCCCACACTGTGTGAACACAATGCCTCACTGGAAGGAGATGTGTGCTAATAAGGAAAAGTATGGTCTTGGTGATACAAAGATGATTGCAGTTGGAGATTCAGCAATACCAGACGATGCAGGTGTTACAGGTGTTCCTCATTTCCGGAAAATATCTAAATCTGGAAAGGTAACAGACATAAAGGGATCAAAGGATTCTGTAGATGAGCTGGTAAAGTCGCTAAAGAAGATGGATGGTGGTTCACGCCGCACCCGCAGGCGTCACACCCGTCGGCTTGTCCGTAGAGTTCGGAAGACCCGTCATCGCCGCTGAGCCTTGAGCATCTACATATCCCTCTGACTTCTCTTTAGCTCTGCGAGCCAAGAAAGCACTAGAATGGTCGGGTTCATCAATTCCTTTAGCCAAGAACTTCAGGAACCCATCCTGGTCATTAGGAATCAGACCAGACTGTAGTGTATGAAAGGTACGCATAGACTGAGCCATATCAAACTTATCAGAAGTATCCATGTAGATATCTGACGTCTCTTGGAATGCCTTCTCAATCTTCTTCTTTACATCCTTGCTGGTGATAGGAGCAGCTTCTGGACGATTAGGGTTATCTAGAATCTCAGTAAGGAGGGGATTCATGAACGGATTCTTGCCTGTAGGATATGTATACTGCTTGAGTGTTGCAGTAACATCATCAGTAAAAGCTTCAAGAGCCCGGGCATTAGGAAACAGCTTGACTACCAAAACAGTAAGAGCAAGCACAAGAGGTATAGCAAGCAGATAAGAAGTCTTTTGTGTTGCGAAGAACAGGATGAATGAGATATATACCGAAAAACGTACGATGGCGTTCATTGCAGTAGGAATATCCATTGAACTTGTCGGAACAAATTTGTACCAGTTTCCTTTAGTGAATAAACTGGCCGGGTTATCAATCCACAGGTCTTCCATTTAATTCTAGTCCATGTCTTTTCTTTCTGTGAGTTTGCGTTGAAGACGTGCAATCATACGAGCACGTCTGGCCTCGGGCGAGTTACCGAGGATAACCTGAGGCGCTACTGCTGCCTTGCGGCCTCCAAGCATATCCGTAAACATATCACCAAATGCAGTCTGAACCTTCAACTTAATTGTTTCGATATCTCTTGCCAACATTTCCTTCGTAAATTCACCGCGACGAAGCTTGTCCTCAAGCGCTGCCTTAATCTTCTTCATAATCTTCTCCATTACCGGGCTGACTTCCTGAGCCTGAAACGACTTTAGCACCTCTTCGGGATTCTCAAAGTCAATACCAAGTTCCGCGATATCAATTGTTTCCGCGAGACTCATGACTACCTTTGCTAGGCGGGTTGTCATGATAAACTCAAGAATCTCTGAAACCTTGCTACGAGACTCTTCAGTACCAAGAATCTTTTCAATCTCATCGGTCTTACCCGTTTCACCCCACACACCCTTCATTGTCTCAGCAAACTTGTTAATCTTGTCCTTGATGTCTCCACTGAGGAAAGAAGCAATGCCGCACTTCTGAAAATTAGTCCAGAATAGGTCGGGCTTGGTCTTTGCTAGCGGAGAAATGTCAACGCCAAAAAGAGTAAACTCTTCATCAAATAGGGTCAAGTCTTTCTGAATGATTTTTAGAATAGCTGGCGTAATTTTTGCTTCGAACTCAGCCGGGTCGGTATCTTTGTAAGGAGCAAACTTTGTACCGGAAAAATTAGTACAGAGTTGGTCGCGAAATGCTTTGAATGATTTCTTAGCGTCCATTTGGGTTTATATTAAGATTAGACTCTAAACTACTTATTTCCGCCACGACGAGCCATTAATTCTGAGTCAGCAGATGTTAGACAGACACAACCGGAATCAGTTGTAAAGGCAGCTGGGCAGCACTCAGGTTTGGTCTCATTGCCGACTAGAAACATCAGCTTATTCTCTTCCTTGAAGCTATTTTGAGGAAGACCTCCTACTGGCATGTGCTCGGAGGACATCCAGCCACTCATGACTGTATCATAAGGACCCATGGCAGGGCCGTCCATAGGCATGCCTGCATCCTTCTGCATGAATCCTTCCCTGGTACCTAGAAATCCAAGTAATAGAGCTCCTAGTAGAAACGCGACGACCATTGTAGTTTTAGACAACTTTACCATTTCTTTACTACTTGGATTTTTATACACCGGCGGCCATTAATGCGGCGGACATTACTAATGTAAAAGCAAGAATCTGAGGCTGGAATAAAGCAAGAATTACTGAGATGATTAACATTGCGACTACAAAAGCCTTAATGACTCCAAGAACGAATGATATAAATGATTCCATAAATGCTACTGCTGATGCTCCAAAATATGCCATAATATAGCCTTCTCCAAACATACGTCTTAGTAAGTCATTTAGCTTGTTTAGAATGTAAACAAATGCTCCTACTGGTGCTGAAGCTTTTGATAGTGTAGATGATGCAAAACTCATAATAAATTTACGGATAGTGGTAATCATCTGTCTGAATAAGGCCAATGGGTTTGCAATATTTTTTAGTATATCTGAAATGATTGAGAATTGGCTTCCAAGAGCATCTGTCATTGAGCCAGCAACCGATGACCCGATGAGGTTCATACAATTTCGGAAATTGCCTCCAATTCCGGTTTCCGGGTCTACGATACCAGCGAATAGCATATAAGAAGGGTTGCATCTGTATTGGCTCCAGTTTGCTGATATTTTGCGTAAGTTTCCATAAGCATGTGTTAGAAAGATGCCACAAATGGCTAATGTGGTTATTACCCAAAATAGTATCATGTTATTCTTTAGCAATTTATTAAAGCCCGGCAAACTTACCAATTGGGCTATTCTTTGCTGCTTCTGCCGTCTGTTCTCCTGCATAGAAGGCATAAATCACGGAAGCAAAAACACCTACAATTCTGCCCATGAGTGTACGAATGCGAATCATCAGGTATTGCATACTGGACATTAGATTTTGAATTTTACCAAATACCATTTGGAATACCATCATGAAGCCTCCGCGTGTAGAACCCATCATTCCACGCATATCTTCCATGGCAGTAGCAATACTTCCAAGTGAGTCGCCGACTACGCCCATCTGTGAGTTCATTCCATCCATAGCTAGACCGGCATAATCACTGAAGCTTTTTGTTGTACAATTCATGAAGTTAGTACCAACATCTACGCCAACCTCTACAACAATTGGTAAAAGCATAAATGCCGGATTGCATCTCATTTCAGACCAGTTATCCTGTACATATTTTGCTTGGTTCAATCCGTACATGAATATAGCTGCAATTACAGCACCTAATGTAATCCCAACAAATAGGAGCATTTCTCTTATTAATCAAAACGGAAACCTTTATTCGCTTGTCACGTGAGAATTGAAAATGAACTACCACGCCTTAGAATATTCTGAGCTAAAACAGGAAGCAAAGGAACGACGTATTAAGTTGTATTACGTCATGCGAAAGGCTCAATTGATTGAGCTGTTATCTATGAAAGAGTTACCAGAGAAGTACATTATTGAAAAGAAGGTTATTGGAGACTTGCGTTCCGAAGCTCGAGCTCGCGGATTTATAGCATCGTATAGCCTGAATCGTTCAGCCCTGCTTGAGCTACTTTATCCCCATCTGTACGGAAAGACCGGTTCGGAGTACAAGCACAAGAATCAGAACAATGCAGACAAGCATAATACCCCAAAGGAGTACTACACCAAGTAGGTATGGATAGAGATACTGAAAAATCTTGTCGAGAAGGGGTCGAATAACAGACTGTTCAAAAAACTGTTGAACATCCGGCGAGCCCAGGAAGTCAAACAATTGTTTTTTCATCCTTTTTTTGTCTTCGTTTGAACATAAAGAAAATGGTTAAGACATCGCAGACATACCAACTTCTAGCAGTTGCCGCGGTTGGTGCTATTGTTCTTTACGCAATGAACTCATACAGTGCTAGTAAGGGTCTTACTGGCGAGGGAATGATGGATAAGCTTGGAGGCGCTCTTGGTTCATCCGGGCCTCTTGGCGAGATGGGACCTTTTGGTGCTAGCAGACACGATGGTACTGGTAATGCTCAGCCTACGGAGGCTCTACAGTCTCGTCAGCCCACCGGTCAGTCAACTTACTCCGAGTCTACTCTGAGTGCATCAGAGCTTCTACCCAAGGGTGAGATTGGTGCGTCATGGGCTGCAGTAAATCCTGCTGGCATGGCTGACCTAAAGGGCCAGAACTTCCTCCAGGCTGGTTACCACACTAATACTGCTCTTGCTGGTGTATCTCAGACGAACAGGAATGCCTCTTGGGATGTTCGCTCTGAGAATCCCAACCCCCAAGGAAGTGTTGGTCCTTTTCTGAATACAACTATCGAGACAAATCCCTTTAAGCGTGGACTTGAGGCGTAAAATGGATTTTAAATTAATACAAATTTAACTATTATCAGTGTTCTACGATGCCACGCTTTCTTGCATGTTGTCGCTGGAACTCTTATAGCTATAGCTATGGCGAGTATGATACGCTGGAGGAGGCAGTGGCCCGACTAAATGAGGTCGCAAGAAATTCCTTCGCCGGGAGGTATGAAGTAGTCAGCTACTACGTCAATGAGCTTGCTTTGCCGGGAATCTACCCGGTGGTTGCCAAGACCCACCACCTTTTATAAGCTCATTAAGAGCCATTTTTTTATCATCTTTTTGTAATGATACCGGCAGTTGCAATTGGGGGAACAGTTATTGCTTTGGCATACTCGTACCTCGGTGGTCCTCAAAATAACACCCTTGTAAAAGCGTCTGATGGACGGTCTTATAAGGTTCAAGATTTACCTGATAAACAGCAGGCAGCAGAAAGAATGTCTTCAATCCGAAGTAAATTAGTAAAAATTTGTACTCACTGTAAAGATGAAAAAGATGAGCCTTATCAGCGCTTAATTTCCAGATTTGACCCGGATGTTCTAGAGGAGAACGATATTGCTGCAGATAGTACATCTTATTCCGAGAACAAAGGAGAGAAGATTATTGTTTGCTTACGTGATAAAACACAACCACCATTCCCTCTGATTGAAGAGAATACGGTAATGTTTGTTTTAATTCATGAACTAGCCCATTTGATGACTGCAAGTGTTGGTCATACTCCTGAGTTCTGGACTAACATGCGTATGCTCTTACAAGACTGTATAAAAATTGGAGTATATACTCCTGTGAATTATTCGAAAACTCCGGTAAAGTATTGTGGCATGACCATTTCTGATTCGCCACTATAGCCAGCCGATTGTCATGTTCGAGAAACCCTCGGATATACTTTTTTGGGTTGTGAACGAGCAGTCTGGGAACATTTTTAAAAGACGCTCCATTATTGGAAGAACATCTTTTGTCTCTACGTGACAGGTATAATGTGTCCTTCCTTCGACGGCGGATTTGAATATATCGTTTGCAATTTGGTGAACAGTCATGTCGATAATAACGTTTATTGGTACGCATGATTGGTTCACCATCATCAAAAGCCCTGCACTTGTCATGGGAAAGGCCATTTTGGTTAAAGATATATTATAATTGGATTATTAATCCGTTTTAGGCCCAGTTTACGTAGACCAGCTTCGTCTCGCTATCCTCTTTTGTTTCGTATCCGACACTTGCTTCTGGAAATCGTTTCCTCACTTGTCGAAATATCATTTCTATTGCGAAGTCTGGGAGAAGAACAGCAATGTTTTCAATTTTAGTAATACCTTTTTTTGCTGCTATGATAACACAACGACTGATTTGGTCAGTCAGTTGGTCAACTCTGCCTTGGTAAACTTGTTCTTCTGTAGGAATAGCCATTGCCTTTAGCTGTTCATTGCTGAGTGGGTAGTTCATTTTGTAATGACATCAAATCTGGAAATATTCTAATCCGTTTTAAGAGTAAGATGTTCAAGTCTGTAGTAGACTTCAATGGCCAAAGTAGAAATATATCTTTCTTCAGCGATGACACTATCAACGTTGTCCGGCAACAAATAGCAAAGACAGTTGATATTCATCAAGACAGACTGTTTATCAGTCTGGTCCTAAAACTAGATAAGGACTATTATTCTGGTGATTCTCGGAATTGGGAAGCTTTATTTAACCGAATTTCAATGAATGGTTTACCAATTGAACGAGACCCTTTTTATGCATACTGTGATTCACGTGATGTAAAGATTACCTATAAAAAGTTGGATAAAGAAGAGTGGATGGCGTATCCTGCTTTTTTACAACCTCTGTTTGACCCGGGTCTTTCTTTTGATGAGCCAAGAATATTCGGAGTTGAGCCAGATAGGGCATATACCTTGCCTATGAAGTTTGATACAGCAATAGCTAATCTAATACCAACTGCTCAGTACCCTATTCCAGAAGAAGGTCGTTTATTTGTCAGCATGTATCCCAATTTGAAAGATACTGATTCCAGATTTGTGGTGAAAGAATATGAGACAGGAGCTGAAGGGGCATACTTCCCTCTGATGAGGCTATCTACACCTCAACGTTTAACTGAAGGCCAAATTCTTGCCTTAGACGCCCAAACAAAACATCTGAATGATTTGCTGTCATTAGACCCCCCCCATGAGAAAGAGGTACATATCTTAAAAGCAACATGGAATGCTGACTTAGTTGACACAGACTTTGGTAAAGCTGTCAGTACCCGGTTTGAACAAATCTTTTATGGGTTGACTGTATCAGAAGAAATTCCATGCGTAACCTTTTTTACTGGTCGTTCCGAAATCTCTAGGCATAAGTTCTACAAGAAAGATGCAAAGACTAAAACAACATTCTTGAAGTTACCTATATGGGCTGCTTGGTGGACTAAGTCCAAACCTTACCGGCCTAATTTGTCAGCATTGGTTTTGTACAGGGGTGAAGACCGGGAGATTTTTGACCGGATTACAATTACATCTCATGACATCAAGCTTGCAGTATATCGGGATGCCTCAAATAAGGAATCTTTAGATGACATGAAAGAGAGCATGATTAAGTGGTTGATGTCTTTCGATGCAGTTGTACCGTTCCTTCAAAAAACAGATATCACCGATTCCAGATTTGTGTTACAGGATATTAAGTTCGAAGCAGAGTATTCAACACCGCTGGATACATATGATACTTTGCGTATGAATTGCTTAGCCGGAATCTTTGAGGTTTCTAGAAAGTCTCAACAAGTTTTTAAGTTTCTGCGGTCAGATGATGCAGATGATGGTATTAATCCTCGAGATGTTCGGATTATTAATCTGATTCGTGAGGACCCATTTATCAAGCCTTCTGAAATCCAAGAAGAACTGAAGTTATCTTTAGACGAAGCTACTATATTGCTGAATGCAATCAAACAACGAGTAGAGCAAGACCCTAATCTGCTTATCCGACAGTTCAGAAGCTTTCCTGGACTTATTATGCATCAGAAGAAAATTGAGATTAGCGATGTAGATTCTATTGACCGGTTCTTGAAGTATGCTAATATTTTACGTTATATCTTGAGTGACCCAACAAATGAAGATGTGAGTCGTATTTGTCCTAAGCGCCAAGAATCTGTTCCAGTTGCTGTTTCAACAGTGAATACACAGTTTGTAGATACGGAGTTTTCAAATCTGTTTGACTACTTGGAAGGCGATGTATTAGAAGAAGCAAAACCAGAAATGATAACTGTTCAAAAAACAAATACAGCAAAGGGGGCAACAATCTATAATTACTTCAATACACGTCTACAAGAGTTTAACCCGGTAAAGTTCCCATCACAATCAGATTATGCTAAGCGTGTAGACCAAAATTTACAACCAGTAATCATGTCATCTGAAGAAATTCAAGATATAATTGATGATGTAACAAAGGGAGAAGAGTTCAATCCACGCAAGTATCCTGATAATCAAAAAATAGAACTAACAGACCCAGATGGAATTATTCTTTGTCCGGACTTTTGGTGTATGTACGACAAGATACCTTTGCATATGTCACAGCTAGAAGAAATAGATGGAAATAAAGTTTGCCCAGTATGTCATGGTAAAGTTCGTAAACCATCTGACTACAAGGCAGATACACGAGAGTTCTCTGTAATTCCAAGAACTAAAGGAAACTCATATCCGGGATACAAGAATAATAATGAGAGTCTACCAATCTGCTTTAAGTCACCTAAGGAAAGGAAACTAAAAAAGGATGACAAAGATGACAAGTACTATATCCTCAGCGAGAACAAGAGTACGGGTTATGGTCGATTTGCATATCTTCCCAAAGACTTATTGAACTCCATTCATATTTCAGAGGAATACAAACTGGCTATTGAAGCAGGGAATCGAATCCAAACGGGAATGTCCGGGTTTTTTCGTGTTGGGTTAGGACGTCCTTCAGATGGATTGCCTAATTTCTTAAATATTACTACGAAGGTTGTATCTCCTCGTCACGCAATAGCAAATATTCTGCGTTGTGCCTTTGTTGCTACCTGGTCAATGACAAGTGAAACTCATGCAGCAGAGATTGAGAAGAAATTAGATATGATTCCATTTGCTGATGATGCAGTTGCTCGAAAGCATATGGCTCGAGTGATTTCTAGTATTGATGAAGCATTCATTGAAGGAAGGCTAACAGTTGTTCAGGAGTTGGAGTATACGGCTATTATGCTGAATGTAGACTTCTACCGGATTAGCTTAGAAGATATAACTGTTGGCTGTACATTCTATATTCCTCAGGTAAAGGTCAGAACTCGTGGTGTTATCATCTTACAGCGTGGAAATGATGTAGATTGTCTTTGCTTTGTGACCCGGCAGCAGAAGAAGTTCATATTCAAAGCTAACATCTTTGAGCCTCCATTCAAAGACGAAACTTATGTTGAACTTACCAAGAAGCGTAACTTAGCTTGCGTGACAAACATTCCAACAATGAAAGATGCTTTCTTGTTTGCAAAGTCACTAGTTGATGAATTCTTTATTGTATTAGACCCATTTGGAAGAGCTCAGGCACTGTATATCCCGCATGACATGATATTACCATTTCAGAATACTACCATTCCTCCTCTTGAAAAGAGACCTAAGATTTCTGGTTATTCGGATGTTCATGATTTACCAACATACGAAGATATGCGTACTTTGCTAAAGAAAGCACAAGAGATTGCTCCAGGTTACGAATGGGCGGAAGACATGTATGATGGTCATGGACATATCGTAGAAATCCTAACACGCTCTGGATTACGTATCCCAGTACTTCCTAAAGCGGGTGAAGGAGAAGCATCAGAAGTAACACAAACAATAATTCGTGAAACAGAGACATCTCTTGCTTTGGGGGAACCTAATGCAGAAAATTTCGCCCGGTACAAGCAGATATCCTATGCTTCTGAATTGTATGAATTTTTATTATACCAGTTGACTCTCGATATTAAGAACAAAATAAAACCAGAATTGAACAGAGCTCTTTCGGAACCGACACCTAAACGTTCAGATCTTGAGCCGGAATTAGAAGAATGGTTTGAGCAAACAACTCATTTTGTATCTCTGAATACACCAATTGAATTTTTATCTAAAATCCGGAAACCATGTGGCCAGTTTAAGGAGAAGGAATGTCCAAATGCCCACATGTGTGCTTGGGATGGAAAGACTTGTAGAATTCAGGTAAGAGATACTATCTCAAAAACAAAGTTGTTTAATAAGTTGCTTGGAACATTGATAGATAATTCTAAAATTCGGTCAATTATTTTGGATGGTCGTACAACGCCGTTCTTTAGCACAGTACTTTACTTAGAGTTACCTACAGAGGTAATATACACAGATACAGAACTCAAAGAAACCATTTACGCACAATAATATTACTATAAGTGGCGGCGGCCATAACATCTGTAGTTCAGTGGTAGAGCATCCGTCTTATTAACGGAGAGTCGCGGGTTCAATTCCCGCCAGGTGTATCAGCGTCAATAGTTCAGTGGTAGAATATGGGTTTTCCAAACCTACGACACGGGTCCGATTCCCGTTTGACGCATTTGGCTCCTTAGCTCAATCGGTAGAGCACCCGGCTGTTAACTGGGAGGTACTGGGATCGTAGCCCAGAGGAGCCGTGGGGTTTTGTCACACCTTTCAAAAAGACTACTTTAGTCGGTTAGCACAATGGATAGTGCATTCGGTTTCTACCCGAAAGGTTATGGGTTCAAGTCCCATATCGACTGCCAGCCTTTTTAGCTCAGCGGTAGAGCACCAGCTTTGTAAGCTGTAGGTCATGGGTTCGACTCCCATAAGAGGCATACTTATACACAAACATGGATGTCCGAGCTTGGTTAAGGAGCAGGTCTTAAGAACCTGTGTTGAAAAACGCGTGGGTTCAAATCCCACTCCATGTACTCCAGAGTATTGAAATCAATATTCCGAAGTGCAAAAATATGCCAATTAAGGCACTATGCAACTACTAACAAGTAGACTGGTGTCAACAGAAGTATTGCGATAGACACGGCGTACAAGATACCAGTGTCAATTAAGAGAAACTCATAGAAACTCCCAAACAATGGGATTTCTACTAGTATGTCCCTTATATTGCGTTCAGTCTCGCGCGGGTTGTCATACCAACACAAGACTAATGCCAAAGCATACACGTCTATCAGGGCGAGTATGGTCAGGAAAGAAGACTCTGCGGGCGTGCTGGCGGGTTGCCGGAGCAGTATATGCAGTATTGTCAAAACAGAGACCAAGAACAGTCCAATGTGAATGTTCTTTGCGTTCGGCATCTTCATTTCAGCGATATCAACCTGGTTATTGTATTTGTTAATTCCGTTTTTTAATAAAAAATTGCCCGAAGGCGTATTACATATTCCGCTGCCGCTTGTGGCCAGCGGGTGGCCACTTTTTTAAGCCACTGAAATTGGGCTCAAAGAGGAGTGGTCGAATTAGCTCTGCCGCATCGGGTCGAGGCTGTTTCATAGCTGGGCGTGCGGGTGCATTAGTGCTTGCCGGCTGAGGCAGGCGATTGGGTGTCACTGAGCGTTGCTCCATGATAACCGTGGTAGTTACTATTTTTATAGCAATTAAAAATCCGTTTTGCTATTGAGAAGAGAGTTCATGACGAGTAAAAGCAGTATTTTTACATACGTTTTCCAATACCTTTCTCAGTTAGCTCATCAATGATGTTATCGCATTCTATTTCACTTGCACATACCACCACCATGTCGTATCCCGGCCCAATCAATGTCAAACAATACCGAACTTCTTCGGGATTGTAGTTTGATACGGACTCAAAAGCCTGCCACTGTGTGATTGCTTTAAAGTAGTAAGAGCTACTACCTGCATGCAGCTGAATGTTTCCATTAGCAACAATCACATGTTCATAGCGAGAACGCTTAGACATTTTTACTTATTTGTGAAATTACTTAAAACAATTCCGTTTTGGAAAATAAAAATTGCCCGAAGGCGTATGTTGCGACGGTACACTACTGGTCCGTCGGCTTTTCGGAGGCCAGCTTATGCTCGTACAGGAGCACAACCGCATCAATGATATGCTTTTTGAGCAAGTCAAAGTCGGTATTCAGCTGGGTGAGTTCGTCGAGATTTAGGCCCTCTAAGAGCATCCCCACTACTTTGCCTGGAACTCGATCCAGCGGCAGGTCAATGGGGAACATCTCCATAAGGGAATTGTACCCGGCATTGTCGTTATCCGTAAGGATCGACTTCACTTGTGGGTACAACTTCTCGCAAATGGCGATCTTCGCCTTCTTGAGCTCCTCCTTAATGACTGCCTTTGCAGCCATGGCCTTCTCACGCTTCTTTGCGATGAAGGCCTCATGCCCGCCGCCGCCCTTGCGGCCACAGGCATCGAAAGTGTGTGTCTTGGCCGCAGCGCCCTCACACAGGGGGTTCGTGCAGTAAGGCACGTGCTTACGCGAGCAATTCCCAGCGGGAAGCTCGCAGCCATGCTCTGAGTTATAGAACTTGCAGATGAGCATGGTGAGCGTTGTAAGGACGACTACATATATTTAACAAATCCGTTTTTTAAATATTGATTCGCGTATGCGTGCCAATATTTGAGGAACTCAGTATTAATCATTTACTGTCAAGTTTAGGCAGTCGCGGGCTTCAGGAAGTGCACCTTCAGGTACGTCTGAAGGTTCAGGTAGGTCACCTCATCCTTGTCAGTCACACGGAGCAGCTTGGCAAGCTTGGAATCGGGCAGGATGCGGCGCTTGAAAGAGGGGTCAAAGCAGCTGTGGCTCTTCACGTACCCGGAGATAAACTTCGTCACATCCGTCTGGCTCTTCTGGCTCTTGGATGCAAGACCCATAAAGCCGCAGAGCTCATCGGAAAGGGGGCGCACCTTCAGGAAGGCGTTGTTCGCACGACGAGCCTCCCACGCAGCGCGGGCCTCAGGGGAGAGAGTCGCGGGGTCCACCTTACGGCGACGCTTGGAATCCCGGGCCTCACGCTTGATGGCTTTTGCAGCCTCCTGGAGGTCATGTGCAAGCGCACGAGACGCCTCAGCAGCCGCCTTTGCATGAGCGCGCACGGCCTCAAGAGCAGCGGAAAGGATAGCATCAGCACTGCGCACCTCAGCAGGGGCAGCAGCAACTACAGGGGTCGCCACAACGGGCACAACCACCTCAGTCTGGGCAGGTGCCTTCTTGCCCTTCGCGACAGGGACAGCTTTGGCGGCGGGGGTAGCAACAACAGGGGCGGGCTCAGTCTTCTTGGGCATCTTGTTTGACTTACTCTGGGAAACAGAAGAGGACATTTCTAACGCGGTTGGTATACTCTATGATATCGTGACCTGTTTAAATCACAAACTATGCCGGGCAGATAATATTTTAAAGCACACTTCGTAAGGTTGCTTACAATCCTTCAAAATCTTCAAAAGACAGCCTCCTAGATAATGACATACTTGTTTGGGTGTTGCAGCTTCTAAAGTCTGACGTCTCCAGCAGCTATGAGCCCAGACATAATAGATATTTCTGCGTGAATGAACATTCTTATGCTCCTTTGCCCAAAGCAACAAGCTGTTTCTTAGCATTGCTGTAAACTCCCAAAGCTGTGTCCGGTTCAATGCAATAAAGAACATCGGATTAATGTCTATGAACAAAGACTCTTCCAACATCTGACTAATCATCATCCAACGCATTGCAAGTACCTTATCCGAATCTGTAAGATACAGCGGGTCATAAAATAAGGGTAGCAATCTAACTTCCCGGTAATATATACATTCTTTCATACGCTTTCGGGTTTCAAGAGAAAGTTCTTGGCGAGTATATGGATTAATTGGTTTTAGTTTATCCAACGATAATTGGAATATAGATTTGATGTCAAACCAAAAAACCTTACCATCCTCATGAAAAGCAAAATAATTAAAAGGATGAACCTTTTCTTCTGAGGTAATCACGTCTTCTTCATTATGGCATAGTGACCTTTTTAGGACACCGGGCCCGGCCATATCAAGCAGATATCTAACAAACCAACCACGCCATATTTTTTGAATCTTGACTGCACTTTCTGCTACCGGGTTTACATTGGCCCACAATCTAGGATTCTTCGACTTTGCATGTTTTCCACAAAATTGAAGATTCTTCAATGCCTTTGATGGGCACCGTTCATTTGATGTCTTGTTTTTACAAGACCCGCAGAGCATTTCTTATCTATTACACAGTTGTTTCTTGAAAACGGATTTACATGTTGATAACCCAATAGTAATAACAACAGTAAACATGTCCACAAACGCAATCGTAAACGCAAGCAACGCAAACATCGCTCAGGTCTCTTTCACAGAGGCCAAGCGCAATAAGCAGGGAGGTCTGGGTGTGTCATTTAAGTATGACGGCCAGAACTTCGCGCTACGCCTTCCACGGATGGCGTTTCCCGGCGGCCTCCTTCAGCGGGAGGACGAGAAGACCGGCAACGTCTCGTATTCGCTCATTGGCTCTCTCAAGGGCTGTGACCCATACGCGAAGGCCCGCTCCACCGGCACTGATGACATGTCTAAGCTATACAATTTCCTCCTGGATGTCCAGGAGAAGTTGATTCAGGCGGCAACTGAGAACAGCACCAAGTGGTTTGGCAAGAAGCGTGGCGAGGAGTCAATCCGCGACAGCTTCAACGACCGCAGCGTTCTGAGTGTGTCATCTGACAAGAACGGCGACGAGTATATTCCCAACGGAAAGTACCCGCCCTCGTTTCGGCTCAAGATTCCCGTATACGACGGCCGCATCTCTATGGATGTGGTTGATGCATCCGCAAAGCCCGTGTTTCTGACACTAGATTCGCTCCGCTCCGTCTTCCCAAAAGGCGTAGCAGCAAACCTGATTGTCAGTGGCTCGGTCTACATCATTGGCCAGTCATTTGGCGTCACTTGGCGCGTGTCCATGGCGCAGGTATTCCCTCAGACTCGTCTGACGGCTGCCAGCGCCTTCGAGGCAGTCCCCGTTGAGGAGGCTGAAGAGGAGGACGCCCCGGCGGTAAGCCCTACTCCTGCTCAGGAGTCTCAAACGGTTGAGCTTCCAGTAGTGGAGTCTGCTCCCGCTGAGGCTCCGGCTCCGGCGCGCAAGCGTCGCGTTGCAGCCCCAGTCTAGACCATACAGATGAGTCTGGCGGAGGCTGATACATAACGAATGAATCATCTATAAAAAGAGGATTGGTGATTTTCACTGCCTTTTTCACTGCTGAACACATTGGTGAAAAAGACTTTCCACACGAGCATTCATAAATCTCAGGTAATCCATTAGTGATATATTTGGGTAGAATGATTCTATGGCATCCTTTAAGCAGAATATCTGAATCAGTTGCATCTTGATACGCCTCAGATGACAAGAGTGAAAAGATAGATTCCCCTGCTTTCCAATCCTCTTGAAGCAGAGTACCAAATGGTGAATCCTGGAACCAGAGGGTCTTAAATTGAGAATGGTCTTCTGATTCATGCTCTGCCAATCCTACCCGGTTTAAGTCATCATCGTACAACCAGTATACATCTAGCCCTTCATTTTTATATGATGCATCCAGGGCTCCTCTAAAAACAGTTCTATCAGAATATGCCCACTCAGCAGCATCGTGGTCTTCATCGTGTTCAGCTATGTCAGGAGAAATGTCAGTATAAAGCAGAGATGGTCTCAGTGTTGAGTACATCTTTGGTTTTTGATTAGACTATGCTTTGCGCATCCATAACGTACTACGACCTCTTTCGATTTCCACAAATCCAAGACTTTCGTAGCATTTTACTGCCGGTGTATTATCTATCAAGACATCTAGAAATATAACTTTTCCGGAATATCTTTTTAACACACATTTAAGAAACTTTCCACACAGCCCCTTACCGCGATGTGATGCTTTTACTTCAACCCCCATCAAAAGGTAGGTTCCCTTATTGTCTCCTCGTATATATGCTTTCATTGCACACTTTGCAATTTGTTTACCATCTTCAAAATATCCGTAATGTTTTATTAGTTTACTTTCATTCGGGTCGGATTCTAAAACCTTACACGTATACACCATTATATTATTTGAAAGAAACGATTACCGCCTATGCTTACGCGTCTTGCGGCGTGACTTCTTACTCTTACGTGTTCTACGTCTACGACCGCCAAGTCCCGGGTCTGATGCCATAGTAGCATTCAAATCATCTTGAGAATTGCTAGGTGTCATATCGCGTTCTACATCTTCTTTTACTTCACGTATTGCTATCTTTAAAAAGTCCTTATATCTTTGCTTTAATCCAGCCGGTATAATCAATACACTTTCACCAAACATATCATCATATTGCCTTCCACCAGCAACAGCGGCTGCAAAACGTCTCATAGGATTTGATGTCTCATTGGTTCTTAATTTTCTTGCTAATTCTCCCCCATGGTTCTCCATAAGTAAAGCTTCATATGCAGTTTGTGTACTTCCCATTTGTATTAATCAAACGAAACTTTCACAGTAACGTCATGTCTGGAAAGGGAGTTTGTAGCAGAGTTAGATAGCTCATGGCGCTTTCTACGCGTATCTTTATCAGCTGTTTCCTTGAGTTCCTGAAGCCGGGATTCCATATCTGCATGAACAGCTTCACGGTGAGTTTCTAGGTAGTTAATGATTTCATCCGAGAGAACCCACTCGAAAAAGTTTAGCTGGCCCACGGTTGTGTCCAGACCCTTGAACTTGATTCGTTTGCACCGACAGAATGGGTCGAACATCTTCTTGCTGTAGGCTTTTAGATGACTCTTGTACGACAGGTATACAATCACGTAGGACTGTTTGCTGGTTATGAATGCTACATTGAACTTCTTCGCGTAATTTGTCACAAACCAGTCGATGATTCTCAGGGATAAAGCTGAGGTACCAGTTAGAATTGCGTTTACTTTCTCTAGGTTCCCGGGAACTGAGTAAAACTTCTCTAGACGATGTAACACCCATTGTTCTTGGCTTTGAATTTGTTCCATATTTATTAGTCTCACCGCCTTGCTTGAAAACGGGTTTTAACTCTTGTACAATCATATATTTAAGAATGCAGGATAAGATTAATTACTTGCTCGAACACTATGGTATCGATGACCAGCGCACACAAGCATGGTTCACTAAGCGCGGTGAAATGCTAACTGCATCAGAAATCTGGAAATCATTTGGTGATGCAACAGCTGCTGCCCGGCGTGAACTGATTCTATCAAAGCTGACACCTCCCAAGAAGCAAGATGGCCAGGGAGTTGGTGCTCTAATTTGGGGAACCCGGCTAGAACCTGTAGCAAAGGAGATTTATTGCTTTACAGAAAAGGTTAAGTTGGTTGACCTATCATGTGTACGTCATCCAGAACATCCCTTTCTTGGAGCATCTCCGGATGGATTGATTATTACAGATGATGCTCGGAATGGGCGTCTTATTGAGTTAAAATGTCCAATCTCTCGGTCTTTCTCGGAGGATACACCTGTGCCAGACGCATACTATCACCAGATGCAACTTCAGATGGAATGTACTAGACTTGCAGAGTGTGATTATGTTGAGATGCAGTTTAAGTTGATGAACTATTCTGAATGGTCAACAACTGAAGCAGAGTTCAAGTCTTGCTTTGCAGTTTCTGATTCTGGTCAGGTTCTGTACCGACAGATTACTGATACACAAACGGTTCATGAATGGCAGATGTCCGTTCTTGGAAATCCGATGGATTGGCAGATTCTATATTGGATTCTGGTGAAGAAGCGGCAGAAGCTAACCCTAAAGGACCCGGACTGGATGCCAATGCACTTTCCAGAAATGAAAGCAACATGGGATGAAATTGTTCAGCACAGGGAAGCTGGAACAGTTCCCGCTGTAAAGGAGAAACCCATTTTAGTGTTGTAAAGTTAAACTAACAAAATGAAGCGAGTTATTCTATCAACTAAATCTGAGTTTAAATATTTTAAGGAGTATATCAAGTCTTTTTCTGGGTCAGATGAAGTTGTCTTGTATGACTCAAATACGCCTAAGTTTACCGAGAACATTTATTACCTTTGCGTTAGACGTGTTCCATTTGAACTTCTTCCGGCAGAATGTAAGATTGGATTCTTGAATACCGAACAATTATGTATACCATCTAAACTTGCCGAATACAACACATATTTGCGTGATGATGTAGAAGTGTTCGATTACTCGCAAGCAAACATTACTGACAAAGGAACATATTTGCCTTATAACGAAGTAGCAAGTGAGACCGAGTTTCTAAAAACTTGTATTGTTCCTGATAAGAAATTTAACATTGCTGTCATTGGAACTCCTACTCCTTATCGGATGAAAATCATTCAAGAGATTCAGGCTGCTGGATATACGGTTGATTTTATTAATGAGTTTGACGAGCCCCGCGATAAGCGTGTAGGCCAATGCTCTGTTTTGCTAAACCTTCATGCTGATAAGGAATACACTATTTATGAGTCAGTGCGTTGTGAGCGTTGGCGATTTGCCGGAATGCCAATTATTACTATGCCTTGTTCCAATGCTGTCCCTGACGGCATTACAGTTACAGAGAATCTAATTGCTACATTGGTGGAACGCTTTGGAAAGCCGAAAGGTTTGAAGCTAGGCCTATGTATGATTATCAAGAATGAAAGCCATATTATTCACGAGGTATTGAATTCTACACTTGCTTTGATTGATACTTTTTGTATTCTGGATACCGGTTCTACAGATAATACTATCCAAATTGTTGAAGAGTTTTATCAGAAGGCTGGAATCCAAGGAGAAGTCATTCGTGGAGATTGGAAAGGATTTGGAGCATCTCGTTCTGAAGCATTGAAGTTGTGTGATGGAAAGATGGACTATATATTGATGATTGATGCTGATGACTTAATGGTGTTTCCTGTTGGTTGTAAGGTCTTTCTACACAAGGTTCTTGAGGAGCATAAGCCTAATGGAGCAATTATCCAAATTAAGCGTGGAAATATTGATTATGCCAGGACACAAATTTTTAAGGCAGACGATGCTTGGAGATATGTGGGAGTTCTGCATGAGTACCCTACAAATGATAAGACGAATAACAAAATGATTAAGCTTCCTCCAGAAATCTATATGATTGGTCGTACACTTGGTAGCCGGTCAAAGCAAGAAGGAAATAAGTATCTAAAAGATGCTGAGATACTTCTTGCTGAGGTTGAGAAGGAGCCGGAGAATGACCGCTATGTGTTCTATCTTGCACAGTCATATCGTGATGGAGGAAACATTCCTGAGGCTATTAAGTGGTATAAGCGTCGTGTTGAAATGGGTAAGTGGAAGGAAGAACAATGTGTTAGTGCTATGAACCTTGCCCGGCTTCTACAGGATAAAGACTGGGCATGGCGTGCACATGAATTGAATCCTAAACGCAATGAGTCGCTTGTATGGTATGTTTCATATTGTCGTGCAAAGAATCTGTTTACTCATGACCTTCTTGCCATGATTATGTATGCAACAACTATCCCCAAGCCAAGTGAGAATGTGCTGTTTGTAGAGAATGATATTTACGATTGGCGCATGTGGGATGAGCTAGCAGTTATTGCTTATCATATGGGACGGAAAGACATTGCAAAGCAAGCCGGAACCCGCCTTCTTCACGAGAACCTATTTCCCGCAGAACAACGTGGTCGTATTGAAAATAACCTTAAAGCTGCACTTAGTTAAGGAATGTATGAATTAAATTGATTTACTCGGAATGGAGACTCTACGCCCTGAATAGGAGGAGCATCAAATCTTCCATCTGGGCGTACAAAATTAGTCTCTTGCCTGTAGGATGAAACAGATCCTGCTTGAGTCTTTTCTACATTTCTTTGGTCAAGAAATTCAGGGACAAAGTGTTGTCTGCTAAAATAGGTCATTGCGCAATAAACAAGTATGCCTGCAAATATTAGTGATAGCCATACTGGAACGTTATGATGCCAACTCATTTATATGTTTAAAACGGAAAGAGTTTTCATCTATATCAACAAGGGTAACAAATGGAGGAACGAGCTATCGAGACACTAAAGCGCATGCTAATAGTTCGCAATATCAAGACTGACGGTGTAGACTCACTTGGGTCTGCAATTGATGAAACGCGAATGTTCAATATTGGCGGAGTTCTTATAATCTTCAGCGAGAAGGGGAGAATGACCGAGAATATTCTTCAGTCATACATGACGTTTGCAGAAGACAATAACTACAAGCATGGAACAATTGTTGTATCTCTGGTTGAGCCATCGGAGAATGTTCTGGCTTTTGTCCGAGACCATAACAATGACCTGAAAAATCCTCTATTCCAAATCTTTGAGATTCGACGCCTTCAGTATGATATTACCACTCATCGTAGAATGGCTCCACACCGGATTATCAGCAAGGAAGAGCTGGCTGCTCTTGAGAAGAAGTATAATATTACCAATCCAAAAAAGCAACTTCCTTGGATTGATTCAGAGGACCCGGGAGCAAAGTGGATTGGTGCTCGGTCTGGTGATGTAATTGAAATTCAGCGATTCTCTGAGTCTGCTGGAAATAGTACATACCATCGATATTGCACCGGCAATGTTCTTCAAACCTAAACATAAATGGAAGGAACATTCGCCTCTGCTAAAAACCAATATAAGATGAACTATGTTCAATATTTTTTAACGAAAGAACCTAGTTATAAGACCGCGTACGAGACAGCTCAGAAAACTATGGATGATGTATTGTCTAAGGCCCCTCCTCCGCACGAGCATGAAAAGCTGAAGCCTATAAAGGAGACGTCAATTGCCCGTCGTTTCCGGGAAAGCTCTCCGGCAAGTATCCCATATCAGTCGTGGAAGTACTGGACGCTGTTTCCACTACTGCTTGTGTCATTTGGGTTATCGATGTTCTAAAGATAAGCAGCAAAACAACTGCAATCAAACCCAGAAATATACCAAGATATATATTGAAACTTTTATGCAATATAGATAGCTCTTCTTCTTGCTTGTATAATACGCTCTTAAGGGCTTTAGCCTTGTCAGAAGACTTCTCAATTGCCTCGAACTCTTTTTGATACCGGATGATATCAGCAGTTAATTCTGATATCAAAGCAGGATCAAACTTTCCCTTAGAACTTTGTAGAAATTCCCGGACATGTTGTGCTAGTTCAGAGTTAATACTCAGTACTTGTTTAACTAACTCTGCTTGTTTAGTAGAATCAGTTTCATGAACTGCCTGCGTTAATCGGCTAGTGTATTGTGTTTTCAGTTGGGTGTAATCTTTTTGAAAAACATTCAATTCTCTCGCCCTATCTTTTTGGTATTGGTTGATATCCATTACTTTTTATAACGGTATAATAAATGTCTAACGTCAACTCGAATGGAAAGTTTGGGACATCTATGGATTATTCCATGTTTCTTAAGCGGAAGAGAAATCAGGTGCTGACAACCGCATATACAAATAACGCATCAGCGAATAATCCCATATTTAACCGTGACAAGAAAACTCGCGGGTTTGATAATGGGGTTCTTACAGTGTTGTTTGAAAGGGGCTTGATAGTAGGAAGCGGAAGCAGTTCTAGAGGAACAACTTATACGGCTACTTACACCGTGGCTGCTGGAGTGGAGGGACCTGATTTCCTGGTTGCGGCTGGACTACCAATCGAGGTTCTTAATTATTTTTTAACGTATGACGAGAAAATACAAGCATACCCAGGAACACCGATTAACCAAACAACTTTATCTAATTTTCAAAGCGTAGCTCCTATAACATTTACTGTTACCAACAATACTACGTCAGAAACCTCTACATTAACTTACATTGGTGATCCTGCTACTGATAAAGCCGCCGCTGTACGTAGCCATGGTGTTACCCCAAACATTGGAGATAGTGTTACGATGACACTTACTTTCGGATAAATCTATCGATCATTAATAATAATGGAATATGACACGTTGACAGACCAACTAAATAATACAATAACGTCTGGCATTTCTAAGGGAACTGATTGGAATGCTATACCAGGAGGTTTAGATAAAGTATCCGAATCTTCGAGGGGGTTTGTTTGGGGCTTGGGTTCAGGCAATGTATGGGTATGCCAATCACCTTGTCAAGGAAACTGGAAACAAGTAAAACTTCCTTCTGCAGCAAGTTTACGCGATATCGTAACAGACGATACACACATATATGTCCTGCTTCAGAATCAACTCTGTATCAAATCAGCAGACAATACAGATGAATGGGTAACTGTAACAGCCCCCGATGGAATTGAAAAGATTATTAGCACGGCCTCGTATATTTGGGGACAAGCCGGAACTCAAAAGTATAAGCTACCCAAACCGGGTATGACAGGAAACTGGATTCCTGTTAAAGATGATATGAATGTCAAGGTTACCTCTGCTAGTTCCGGGCATCTGTACGGCGTAGACTCAAAAGGTGAAGCTATGATAACAGATGAAGCTATGCAAACATCTTGGGCAGTAATTCCAGAATTCGGAGGAAAGTATACAGCTATTTATGGAGAAGCAGACCAGACTGCATTGTTTGGAATTGATTCAGAGAACAGCCTTAAGAGATGTCTAAACGGTAAGTGTCAAGGAGTAGACACGCAAGGATATACTCCCCAGAACATTACTATTGAACCATCTACCAAGCAGATGTGGATGACTACAACAACATCAGGCAAAACTGGAAATATTTTCAACCAACCACTGTCATTTGATTATACAGATATCATAAAGTCTGTCCAGCCAATTGATACAAAACGAGACCAGGCTGTTGATGAAGTAAAAAGTCAGTATGAACAAGCAACATATTCCGGAATGATGTCAAAGCAATTTGCCGTGCTAAAAAAGATGGTTGCAACACTATTTAACATTAAACCAGCATCATCACATGAAGAAGACTCAAAGGTTCTTCAAGGAGATATTGATAACGCAACATATGAACTGAATATTCTTCGCGATATCCTTCCATTTATTCAAAAATTATTGATAGTTTTGGCATTGACTGTTGTAGTGTATGCAGCAAGTGATTATTTAGGGTCTGCTACACATGTTATTGCATTAGCTGTGTTGATAGCTGGAACCGTTTTCTTTGCTATAAACAAGTAATGGCAGCCTGTGACGTTCAATGCCATCGGGACAAAGAATTAAAGAGACTCAGTTCGGATGTAGTAAGAGCTATTCCGAACCGGGAAAAGGACCCAGAAGCATATGAGAAGGCCCGTACAGCGTATTACACTGTTAAGGAAGGCCAAGGATGGGTTGCTGGAGAGAATGAACGAAAGGCTAACGAAGCTGTCCAACCAATTCTGGATTCGTATCAAGCCAAATTTGATAAGATGAAAGAAGATATGATTTATGCTAATGCAGCTGCTCAGGCAAAACAAGATGCTCTAAGCCGTCAAGTTGGAGATGAAGATGAAGTCAGATTTATTCATCGTGAAATCATGAAGGAACAGGATGAAGCAAGTGTGTATCAACGATTAAATGAGCTAGCCGGTATTCCAGTAGATATCTATGCGTGGCTTCCTTCATTTCTGGATTTGGTGTTAGGCATAACGATACTGGTACTTGTCTTTCAAATATTTGTACAAGGAAAGCTATCTAACATTAAAAACTACTTTACGAATAACAATGGAGTGGCTTGACATTCTTCAGTTAGCACTTTTGGTCATACTTTTATATGCAGTAGCAATTTGGTCTTCTGGTCGTGAAGATTTTGAAGCAGGAGAATCAATCATGCTTGAAGACCCGGAAAAATACAACGATGCTCTGTATGCTTCTGTATATAAAGCTTTATGGCACCCAGATAAGGTGTTAGATTATGAACGAGTTTCAATGCAGGATATAGCATTGGCTGAGAAAGCAAAGACAGATATCAAGGTTCTGGATTTATGTTGTGGCATTGGTTCACATGCATGTTGGTTCAAACAGATGGGCGTTGATTACACAGGAGTTGATATTTCCCCCGCTATGTTAGACCAGGCAAGAAAGGATTGTCCTTCTGCTAAATTCCAGAAAGGTGATGTAACACAAGCTGCTTTATTTCCTCCCAAATCTCAAAGTCACACCTTGCTTCTTGGGTTTGCAGCCTATACATTCCCAAATGTAAAGGTAGTTTCTGATAATGCTTACATGTGGACACAGCCTGGTGGTGTCTTTATAGTACACTTAGTTGAGCCGGATAAGTTTGACCCATTGCTTGAGTTAGCATCTCCCTTTGCTGCATTCTCAGTTCAAAAGTATTCATATGACCGGCAAATGAAGTCTGAAATCTTCTTTAATGACTTCAAATATACAGGGACATTTCATAAGAAAAAGAACGAAGAGGATGCGTCATATGATGAAGTATTCACATATTTTAATACCGAAACAAGTCCAAAGAATATTAAGTACCGGGAACAGAAGCAGAGGTTAACGATGCCCAGTCTTGAGAGTATGATTGATACTATTAAGAGTTCTGGATTTCGAATGCAAGAGAAGGTTCATCTTATCTCTGCTGGGAAGGAATATCAGTATCTCGTTTATTTTACGAAGTAATTATAAATGGCCAAGCGTACTCGAAGACTACGAAAGAAGGGCGGGATGTTTGGTAACTGTTTTGGAAGATGCAAACGAAGATCAGTCCAAGCTGTAAATGATGCTTCTCGCGCACTTACTGGACAACCATTAAGTTATGTTAGTAAAGAAGATGAAGAACTTCTTACACAAGAAGACGGACAACGAGCTGCAAGAGCAAAATTAGAGCACGAGAAACAACTTGCAGCAGCGCGTAAATTAAAGGAACAGACGGAGGCTCAAGCTAAGGCTGCAAAAGATGAAAGAGAAAGAGCAGAAAGAGCAGAAGCAGAAGCAACAGCGGCATTAGCTAAAGCAAAAGAAGACGCCGCCGCTGAAAAACAGAGACAAGAATCAGAAGCAAGAAAAGCCCGGGAGGCCTTACAAGCAGAAGCAACAGTTCATGAAAGAGAAGCAGCTAAATATGAAAGAGAAGAAGCAGCTGCTAGAGCAAAACTACCTAAAGCTGAAGAGAATTTATCAAAAAGTGCTAAAGAAGACAAAGAAGGGTTTGAACGAGTTCTTAAAGAAATAAAAAGAGCAATAATGTCAGCTAAAGGTGAAAAGACTAAACATGCAAATGCTGCAGAAGGAACTAGAAAGAAACTACAAGGAGGAAGGCGTTCCACCCGGAGACGTAAAACTCGCCGCAGAAGATAATGGATATCTTTGATAGCCGAACAGTTGCCGATTTTCAAAAATTTACATTCTCTGGACATTTGCGTACGCATGTCTATAAAGTGTTAGATGAAAACATTAAGTTGGGTCATGCAGATTATACGTGTTATTGGATTCTGGAATTGATGTGTTCCGGGTTAGTACACTCCTGTTGGAATACTTTATTCCTAAGTTCAGCCCTACATATCAACCGTGGAGCGCCTAATGTGTTTCTGTATTTGGTAAGTATGTATGAACGCTTTGCTCCTTATGAAAGTCAGTATATATTGATGAACATGACAGATATCCGAAACAACCACGATGCTCGTAGGCTATTCTGCGAGGTAGGAGCATCTGTTGCCTTATGCCGTAAATCTAAACTGCCTTCACTTCCTAGAATTAAGCCAGACCACGACTTTCAACCTCTGGTTATTCAAGAGAACTTGAAATCGCCATCATCAATCTATGCTCGTTCAATACTAAAAACCGAAGACCCTATGGAGTTGTATATCCCGGTAAATGAGTTTATGTTTTGCTTAAGGCCTGAGACACGGGACTCTATCCGGGGACTTTATTGGGCTTCATGGATTCTTGCATATGCATCAAAGTTCAAAGCAGATAAAAAGACACATTTAGTCTGTGCATATCGTTCGAATGATTACGTGGAAGATAAGTATCTGCGGTCTCCAGTTTGGATTTTGTGGTCAGTTATCCACGAAACTGCGCGAACATCTCCTCAATCCGGAACCATAACTCCATATATAGAAGCGCTTTATAAAATGTACTGCCTGCGTTGGGGTCAAGGAGACTTGAAGAAGCGTTTACCATTTTTGATAACAGCTGTATTATTCATCTGTGAATCTACAACGATTGACATCCATTATGCGGTTCCTCATAATATATCCACTGTACAAGATGTTGTAACCAATATACCACAGTGGATTGGAGCAATCGTTCATACTCAGAGAACATTTGCCTAGCTCTTGTCGAGCAAAAATGGAAGAGTCTTCAGATAATCAGCGGATTATACAAAATGAAGCTTCTAATCTTTGACACTGAGACTACTGGACTTCCTAAGAGCCGGGAGCAGGCTATTAAAGGAGCAGACAATTGGCCACACGTGGTTTCTATTGCATGGATGGTGATTGATACAAATAACAATTACAATACGATTTCAGCAGAATCGCATATCGTCAAGCCGGAGTGGAATATTCCTGCAGATTCTACCGCAATTCATGGAATTACTCAAGAAAAGGCTCTAGCAGAGGGAACTCCTTTGTCTACGGTTATCGGCAGGTTCCTTGCTGTAGAGCACGATATGATGGTAGCACACAACATTGACTTTGACTACAATGTTCTGGTCAATGCAATTATGTGGGACTTGAAGCTTGGAACAATTCCGGATTTCAAGCGTCGGTTCTGCACTATGGAGCCAATGCGAAATGTTATGCGATTACCGTTTGCAAACGGTCGCGGATTCAAACCTCCAAAGCTGTCTGAACTATACGAGTATGTAATGAAGAAGCCGGCAATTAAGCCTAATCTTCATAGTGCACAGTATGATACGCAAATCTTAGCAGAGATTGTAAAGAATTCACCTTATCTTCAATCGTTGATGGGTTTAACCAATAAAAGCGACATCCAACCAAATGCTTCTAAAAAGGCAAGAACAACCTTTATCATATAAGGAAATGTCTTCTTACCATACAACGCTGCTATGGTGTTCGGATGGCTGGGTATATGATCCGGTAGCAATGAAACGAAGACGTTTTTTCACTGGAGATGTGTTTAGTATGGAAGAAGAACCAATAACTCGTACTACATTTAGTGATGTCCAGTATATTGAAAAAGTAAAAATAATTGTTTTATCGGAATCTCCTCGTGTGTGGATTGAACAGGGTGAGATGTTTACCCAAATATAAAAAAGTTCGTAGGAACCTGGGGGTATAATCCCTTCCCTACTGGTTTACTTACCCCCCTCCCATCAGGCGAGGCGGGCATTTCAACACCTTTACCATTGGTCACCACTCAGGCGTGATATATGGATGGATTCTTGTAAGTATACATGCTCCCACAACTGGGACAACACTTTGCAACCAACTCATGAGATTTATATTGGTCTTATTTACCAATACTTTACCCGTTTTGCGATTTGCGGTCAGCTGGCCAGACTGGCCACATAACACCCCTATGTATACTTTATAGGGGCAATAACTACAATTTTTGTAATAAAAGAATCCGTTTTTATTGAAGATATGAGAACCTCTAGAGTAAACAAATGCTAGCTTGGGACGTAATTCAAACCGCACTCGCAACAATTTGTATTATGGTTATCATTCAGGTTGTTATCTTTTTTGTAGCAAGGGTAATGACTCCTCCTCAGCCTAAGATTATCTACCGGGAAGTACCCATGCCACAAGCTCCCGTACAAGCCCCTACGGTTACTTTCACAGAGCCGCCTGTATCAGAAGTAAATCTACCCGAATATGAACCTCGTCAACAGGCTTCAGACTCTTTACGCCTGGACACCCAGCTCCCGGCTGGTATCACTGAAACCCGTCCCCCCGGAACCTAATTTCAGTGTTCCTCAAACAGCTGGAATTATGGGTTGGATAGTTCTATCATATGACAACAATGTCCCCGTGTGTTCGTGGATTACGGCACGTGAATGTTGTGTACTACAAGTGTGTTTGGATGAGCGCCTTTTTGGCGATACTATATTCAGGGCGGAGAAGGTAAGAGACACTTATGTTATTTCTGACGTGTTTGTGTATAACTCTAGCTGTATCTTTGTTTCTTCAACGTTCCAGCAACGATACGAATGGACAGCAGAAATCCTCAAGAGATTCTACAGACCGGGACTAGCAGAGTTTATTCATAAATCAGAATTGCCGGAGAATACTAAACTAAGAGGGTATGAGGTATATGATTTCAAAGAAGGGTCTCATGGATGCTTTGTAGAGTTGGACCAAACTGAAACAATCATTCGTACTGAGATTCCAGATGTTTATACGGTGGTTGGAAAGCAAGGGTATGTATTGGTACCTAATTTAAAAACGTCCCAATTCTTGCGTTCAAAGGGTTCAGAGTTCAAATTAAAGTGTGTTCAGAAAGACGGCAACTGGGAAGTTATTTTGCCGAACTAAAGTAAATATGCCTCGTCGTCATACTAAGAAACGTGGAACTCGTAGACACAAGAAGCAGCGTGGTGGATATTACTCATTCCAAGGAGGTCTTGCTCCGGGTGCAGCTTCATGGGGAGCTGGCTCAGAGATGGGTCAGTTTGTTGTAGATAAGGGTGGTAACATTGGCAATCTAAATCCCGGAAATGTAATCCAGTATGGTCGTGGTCGTAAGCGGAAGTCTCGCAGCCGTAAGACCAAGCGTAGACACCGTGGTGGTGGTAAGTATGGAGGTGTCTCTGCTGGATATACTGGGAGCGGGTCACGAGGAATGGCTAACTTTGTAGGAGACAGCACCCGTAATCCTACCGGAGATGCAGCACTAGGAGCGTTCAATAACCATGGAGCACAAAGCCTTGCTAATACCAGCGCATTCAATATTCTCCCTAATAACTAAAGATGACTGATAGTCTATTAGCAGGAATTCTTGCACTGGCTGCATTTGGATATTTATACTCTCGTCGGTACCCTTACGCTTTCATATGGACAGTTACAGGGTATCTCCTGGCCTATAATTCTATCTTCAAGTCTTCTCGTGTTATGTCTGTGATTGCCGGTGTTGTGTTGACTCTGATTGTTCTCATGCACCCTCATCGTCTAATACTTGAAGGATTTGATAACGAAGAAAAGGAAGAGCCTAGTGAGCCAGAACCTACAGGAAAATCAACTCCTCATGTAGACTTGGGTACAACTATTTTACATGCTTATCGCAACTTGTCTCCCGAGCAGATTGGAGGTATGAAGCGCGATACAAAGGAACTAATGGAGCTTCAAAAAGAACTCATGGGAACTTTAGCAGAGATGAAGCCGGCTATTGAACAGGGCGCTCAACTTTTGGGGACGTTTTCTCAGTTTTTCGGGAAGGACGGGGCGCAACCCGCGAGTACTTAATACGTTCCATTCCATCTGCATAAACAAATACGTGTAGGTCGGGGTCATTAGAAGATATCCACGGTCCTCCTAAAGACCGGATAGTTGTCTTCCAACTATCAACTTTCTTTTCGATTTCTCTCAGTCGAAACCAATCAACCCAGATTTTATAGGTCTTGATTAGAGCCATAATATACATAGGAGACATATCCAGCATATAGAGTTGAACAACAACGTATATTGGGTACAGGAGCATATCAAACCAAAGCATAAATGTTTCCAGCATATCGGCACATTCAAACTTAGACTTTAAGTCAACATACTCATTTGCTAAAGCAAAGTAAGCTTCATCTAATACTTTGACTTTCTTTGCTTTTTTACGTAAATCTTTCCACTCTGGAATCATTTCTGTATTGTTATTCCATCCTTAGGAAATTCTACTTCTTTTAACGTTACTGGGTCAAGATACTTCCAATTGGAATGTAAAGGAAATAACTTTCCAAGTAGTTCAATAGTAATTCGGTTTCCCGTCACAATATATGGCTCAAGAGAAGATGTCATATCACAATTTTTCCAAAAAGCAGATGCTCCAATCCAGAGCCAAGGGGCTTGTGTATGCTCAAGAAGAATACCATACACTAGAGGTTTAGAGTAAGAATATGATTCCGGATACTCAATTTTACATTTCTTAATAGTTTCATCAATTGAAACAGATGTAATTGTGTGCACAATAGTTAGACTACCATCCAAATATATAGCATGTTCCTTGACAGATACAAAAGGTTCTTTCGAGTAACACAACGAAAGAATCTTCTTTTTGATTGAGTGACCTAGTTTACAGCAGAACATTTATTGTAGAAACTTAATTATCTGTAAACGGCAACAGATGATACAGGAGCCTCACCTCCCTTGAGTTGTGTGACGTATTTGTCTCGGTTTTTCTTATCATCTGCTGTAAGCGGAGTAAATTGTTCAATTGTATATGCTGTTACTGTCTTATCAAGCTGAAGTCCCATAGCGATAGAAGATGCCAGTGCAGTGATTATGAATGGTGTTGCAATGACAACCCAAGACACAACTCCTAAGTCAACCCGGCAGAACGAGTCAAGCAAGACAACACCAAGAATGCCGGTCAGAAGTTTGATTACTGCTGTAATATATAGACCTAAAGTTACGTCGAGACCAATATGTACTACGACGTACAGCATGTATAGAAATGCAGGCGGACAGAGAGATTCAATGAAACGCATCTTAACGTTGTTTACATTTAACAAGTAAAAAATGGCAGACAACATTGAGAAAGTAATGTCCCTTGCTTGTTGTACTAAGGACGAGGCTGTAGAGTTACTTGCCAAATCTGGAAATGACGTGCTAGAGGCCGTATCTCTTCATATGGATGTTCCTGTCGGGAAAGATGCTCCTAAGCCACGCGAGCTAAGCATGATTCAGAAGTTCTTTAAGGAGACCCGGGAAGAGATGACAACTTTGACTGATTCAATTTCTAAGGGGTTTATCTCAGGTCAAGCCGAGTCTTTGGAACATTCCGAGATGCAAACCCTCCCCGAAGAAACGGCTCAACAAAGTAGTTGTTCTCCGGGATGTCGGATACTCTCTCCGATATCAGAGGTTCAAATACCGGAAATTGCTTGTCAGTCACTGTCTGAATGCTTTTCCGATTTGCAGTTGAATGACCAAAAATCACCCTATTCTGGTCAGGAATTCCCTCAATCGTGCCCATGCCTAGAAACGGCGTAGTAGGAAAAGGCCGCTGAAACAACTGCTTAGGACCCTTGAAGCGAGCAGCTGCCGGGTCACCAAATAGAAGTTCACTTTGCGTATCAATAGCACAGCCTCCCTCTGGAGAGTTGCCAAAGTTACCACGTGGTACTAGGCCGACATACTCTGCAGCGGCATGCCAAGCAGAACTATTACCACAAGTAGCAGGGGCATTTGCATAATAAGTTGCACTCATATTACGCTTTGATGAGTCAGAGTTTGAATGTCTGTCTTCTAGACCACCACGAGTCGTAGCATGAAATAATGGGTATCCTGACATTTGTTAATGGTTTAGAAAGGAGTTACAGATAACTATTAAAATGTCCTGGGGCTACCATCTAATGCTCGATTGCTCAAAGTGTCTTGCATCTTCTATTCGTTGTTCTTCCAATATCAATACCTTTGCTAAGTCGCTTGTGAAGAAGATTGATATGGTTCCATATGGAGAGCCTCAAGTTGTTCATTTTGGCTCTGGAGACAAGTCCGGATACACACTAGTTCAGCTTATCGAGACTTCTAATATTACTGCTCATTTTTGTGAGGAGACCAATGATATGTATCTGGATGTATTCAGCTGCAAGCCGTTTAATCCTGAAGATGTAGAAGCAGTTGTGAACTGGCACTTTGGTCCTGCGCATAAGAACCGTATGTTTGTAGCACGGCAGGCCGGGCAGAATCTGCTACTAAAGTAAATACAATGAACACTCCTCAGTGGAATGAACGAATTAAGGCGCTTGCGGATAGCGTACGAGGTAAACCAGTAGTAAAGAAAACTCCAGATAAGGTTGCAGTCATTGTCGAACCACGTGTAACCCAAGTGCTTCCAGATTTACTAACTTGGATGATACATTTACTATCGCCATATGGTTGGACATTTGTGGTATATTGTGGAACACTAAATGAACATCTGCTAAAAGATTTTGATGTTGAAGTCCGGCAACTTGGTAGGAAAAATTTAAGAACTGACGATTACAATGCTCTGTTCTTATCTCCACATTTCTGGGCTCATATGCCATTTGAGAACATCTTAATCTTTCAAACAGATGCAGTATTAATCGATGGAAATCTGGACGAGTTTTTAAAATATGATTATGTTGGCGCTCCATGGCACAAAAATCAACACTGGAGACAAGATGGTCCTATGACTCTATTTAATTTGACGGGTAAAGGCCTTAGTCGTATAAATCCAACTGCTCATCTGACAGGTAATGGTGGATTATCATTAAGAAGAAAGTCTGCTATGTTACGAGCAATACACAATGCAAAGTATAGGTTAACAAACGAAGACTATTTTTTTTCTGTAACTTCCCGGCACTTGTTGAATGTGTCACCACCGGAAATAGCAATGAGATTTTCAGTTGAGACTGTTTTTTGTCCGAATACAATCGGATTTCATGCATGTTGGAGGTATCTATCGGCCGATGAAATGGCTTGGATATATTCTAGATTAGAGAGTGTAGTAAATCCTTAGACTTATATAGCTGTTCAATTAATCGGGTGTATCCTCCAACCGATGGAAGAAAGTCAGATGAAGCAGCACATACCAAAATATCTAATAGAGCATTCTCAATGCATAATGGGTCCCTGTGACCCATCTCATAATGCAAAGGAGCCCCATTAAGTGGAACATCAATAAAAGTCGGTGACTTGATTATCTGAGAATATTTCTCCGATAATGACTTCATCAATGGCATATTATCACACGCCAAATATGCTGTCTTTCCGGGATTAGACGCTAAAAATGAGTCAATTTTTTGAAGCTGAACATCACTATCTTGTTCCGGATGGTCAGTAGCTCTTAAGTGTATCGATAAATAATCTGCTGGGAAGGAACTTCTCAAGCTTCGTATTCTATCAACAAGATGGGGTCTCAGCTTAATATGCTTAAATACTTCTAACGAAAACCCAAAGTTTCCACAACCGGCAAATACCAGAAGAGTTGAAGGCGGGTATGACTCTGTTATATCAAAGTTTGATGGCACCCCATCAATAGCAACTGTGCCATCTGAGGTTGCAGAGTTAGGTTTCTTTTTAAAATCATAACCAAAACATGCTGGATGAATTGTTGCATATGTTATCTTGTCATAATGAGATGTCCCACACAGTACCGGAACCGGGTAGTTTGAGAAATCAATCACATCATCAAGATTACATGCAGTATATGCTTCAAGAACAAAAATAATAGTTCTACCCTCTCTCTTAGCAAGTTCAGTATGTCTCCAAAGCAAAGATAGAGCATCATTTAGACCTGCATTTACTCTTAATAATAAGAATCCGCCCATTTATAATCCAAAACGAATTAATCTTTACGTTATTAACCTAACACTAAACAAGATGTATATCCAACCGTGTGATTGGAGAGAGTATGACCACAAGTTTAAATATGTCGTAGATATCTACGGCCGAACTCATGAAGGAGACGTCGCACGAGTTCGGGTTACTGACTTCAAGCCATACTTCTATCTGCGTGCACTCCCGGGCGAAACAGCCGCTCAAATTAGCTCAGCCATCTCTGGAGTAAAGTCTATTCAAGGCCTAAAAATTACAGAGGAGCAAAAGTTGGACGCCATGCGCGGATTCAACGGTTTGAAGTCTATTCGGGTCTGGAAGCTTGCCTTCCCTGCTCTCTGGGCATTCAAGCTGATTGCTAAGGAACTTCGCAATGGCCTAAAGATTGGTAACCGCAAGGTACAAGTAGAAGATGTGTTTGAATCTAACCTTCCTCCTTACCTTCGCCTATTCCACGAGCGTGATATCTCTCCGGCTTCTCCTCTGAAGTTTGAGGAAGAATCTGATACTGTAGGCGAAGATGAGCGAGTCAATGTTGCTTACAAGGTTTCATACACTGATATTGAACCCTTTGCTGGAATCAGCATTCCGATGTATGTACTATCCTATGATATTGAGGTCTACTCTGCTTCAGGAAACTTCCCAGTTTCTTCAAATCGTGAAGATGAGATTATTCAGATTGGCATGTCATTCCGCTGGTCAGATGACCTGATGACTCCTGTAGAACGCTACGTCCTGGTATCTGGAACGTGTGACCCTTCTCCAGACCCAACACTGAAGTTCATTTCATGCCGCAACGAACAAGACCTTCTTATCAAGTTCAAGCAATACATCCAAGCAGAGGACCCTGACATGATTGTCGGGTATAACACATTTGGCTTTGATGACAGCTACATTGCTGAACGTTGTGAGCTTCATAAGCTAGAGACCCAGCTTGGCCGGTCAGATACCAGGCAGTGGGGTCACCGCGCAGATATGATTAAGACTGAAAAGAAGACCTTTGAGTTAGCATCAGGTAAGTATGCTGTCCGGTACTTTGACCTGCCTGGCCGGCTACCAATTGACTTATTGCTGAGCATTCGGCGTGAGCAGAACTTGGACTCCTATAAACTAGATAATGTGGCCAGTACATTCCTGCGAGACAAGGTTACTGATTTTGTTATAATCTCAGGAGCTGAAACCAGAATGTATGAGATTCATACCAAGTCGACACGTGGTCTCTTTGCAGGGAACTATGTCCGGTTTGACATCGTAGGCAATACTATCAACCCATATGCTGATGGCAAGAAGTTCAAGGTCAAAGAAGTATTTCCTAAAAAGTTCATTGTTGAGCTTGATGATGGCAACTATCTGAACACATTTGACGATATTTCAGCAGATGACAGAAAGAAGCTTGAGTGGTCATTTAGCAAAGACGACGTGTCTGCTCAGGACATGTTTGAACTTCATAAGAAGGGACCGGCTGACCGGGCTGTGATTGCTAAGTACTGTATTCAAGATTGCGACCTTGTACTGACCCTGATGGCAAAGCTAGATACTCTGGTCAATGCCCGCGGTATGGCAGATGTATGTCGGGTTCCGATTGACTTCATCTTTCTGCGTGGTCAAGGAATCAAAATCTACTCAGCAGTTGCATACAATGCATCCAAGCGGAACCAAATCATTATGGCACAAGACTCAGTTGATGGAGATATGTCCTATGAGGGTGCAGTAGTCTTGCCACCCAAAATTGGTATGTATCTGGAAGACCCAATCCCTGTACTAGATTTCAACTCCCTATATCCGTCCAACATGATTGCATTCAACATCTCACCTGACAGCTTGGTCTATGTAAAGACATTCAACACTGATGGACGCAAAATTCATCACGAGGGTAAGGATGGGCCGGAACTGGATAAGCTAAAGGAAACATACAAGATTGATGAAATTTCATTTGATATCAAGAACGACGATGGAGAGGTTATTGGCATGAAGACATGTGGATATGCTCAGCCAACTGACGAACCAACCAGCATTGGTTTGCTTCCAATGACCCTAGACATCCTCCTAAAGAAGCGCAAGGAAACCCGTAAGTTGATGGAGAAGACAGATGATGACGCCCAGAAGTCTGTATTGAACGGTCTTCAGCTTGCTTACAAGGTTGTTGCCAATTCAGTATATGGCCAGACCGGTTCCCGTACGTCTCCTATCCGGAAGGTAGAAGTTGCTGCATGTACCACTGCTGCTGGTCGTGAAAGATTGATGTTTGCTAAGAGCGTTGTTGAGAATGAGTTTGGAGCAGAGGTAATCTACGGCGACACGGATTCAATCTTCGTAAAGTTTCCAACCAAGGACCTAGCAGAGGCAATTGCGCTCGGCAAGAAGGCAGCAGAGCGTATTACATCTCAGTGTCGCAAGGCGCACAAGATTGAGTATGAGAAGACATTCTTTCCCTTCATTCTGTTCTGTCGCAAGCGCTATATGGGTCTGAAGTATGAGGATGACCCAACCAAGTGCAAACGTGTAGGAATGGGTATTGCTTTGAAACGCAGAGATAATGCTCCTATTGTGAAAGACATCTTTGGTGGAGCCCTGGACATTCTGATGGAGGAGCGGAGTTTGAAGAACGCTCAGAACTTTGTGAAGGATATGTTGGTTCAGGTAATGCAGAATAAGATGCCTTTGGAGAAGTTTGTAATCACAAAACAGTTGCGTGATGATTACAAGAATCCGGGACAGATTGCTCATAGAGTATTGGCTGACCGTATGGAAGAACGAGACGCTGGCAATGCTCCTCAGGTAGGCGATAGATTGGCTTATATTTATGTAGCTGAGAATGCCGGAAGAACTAAACAAGGTGACCGTATCGAACATATTGATTATGTTAAAAGTAAAGGACTTCACCCGGATACTATCTTCTATGTAAAAAATCAGATTCAAAACCCTGTAGCTCAACTCTTTGCTTTGGGTATTGAACAGTTGGATGGATATGTGCCAAAAAAATATCCAACTTTTCCGGACTTAGACGAAGAAGAGGGAACTCTTGCTGTGCTAAAATTAAAAGAAAAAGAATTAGAAAAGATTCTATTCTTGGGCTCGAATGAGCTATCTAAGATTGTTATAAAACAAGGAAGTTCCATGGTTAGAGGACCTATGGATATGTTCCTAAGGCGTTAGCTCTTCTGGCAAATATAGATACTATCTTTAATGCTTTCAAATTTGCTATTGTAATATGTCGGGTCGCTAACATTTGGGTGAGCAGTCTTTATAAAGCCAATATTTTTCATACATTCATCTATCTCTGATGGATTACTATCAGACCCTTCATATTGATAGCCATCTGCTTCTAATGTAACATAGACTACTTTTTCACGCAGTCCATTCTCTCCAGACCGGACAATGTCCAAATCTATACCTTGCGCATCTATTTTTAGATACTCGATGTATGGCAACGATTCCGGTAGTAGTTCAAAAAAATCAGATAGCTGAAAGCTAGACACTTCGGTCTTTTCAACCGTAAAAGAATGATGTTTTAAAAATGCTTCAGTTGGTTTCAGAAGGCTAGATGATTCACATAGTGGAAGTGTTGTATAAAATTCTAAGATTCCGGTTTTAGTAGATAATGCAACCGGGATAGCAAAGAAATTCTTTCCCAACTGTTCTTTTGTTATAATCCAATTCTCGTGTACTAGTTTCAGAGAAGATGGACATGGTTCGAATCCGAATATAAGAGTGTCCGGCTCTTGTGTTAACCAACTACGTGAATAAATAGGAAATCTACCAAGACCAACATCGAGCTTTACGTGCTTTACCCAACCCGGTATGACTATCTTACCATTTTCAAAAGCAATACCTTCTTTTTCACAAATTTCTTGCATTTATATTGACTAATAAATTATTGTCTTAAGAATTCACCTCAAAGGTATAACTATGCAATGTCATTAAAGTTTTACGTTTAACAGGGTCAACAACACAATCCCAAAATTGGTGAACACCAATACTTCTTTCATCAAATTGCCAGCAGCTTGAAAACTGTTTTGCACTATCTAACTTGGGAAAAAGTTCCGGAAAAAACAGTAAACATCCATACGAGAAAAAACTGTCTTCCCATTGATGAGCATCTTTATTATTGTATTTTTTAATGATGTCAATGCAGACTTGTTTATTTCTTAATGAAAGACCGCCATTCATAGTAGCTCCTTCACGGTTATCATGAGGTGCTCCAATATAACCATAATCAAAAAACTTATCAATTCCAAAATTTCTGAGCCAACTATCGGTCTGAAATATTAGCATTCGGTTGCATGGTATACTTTCATAAAATTCAACTGTTTTTAAAGTATCGTTGTAAATATCACGAGTAGAATTGCCTTCACAAAAACATATAAAATTAATATTAGGTCTATCTCCGGTTATTTCTTTTACTTGGCGTTCATTCTCTTTTGAGTGAAAGATTGTTAAACTAAAATTGTATGGAGCAAGATAGTACATATGATTTCGGAGAGTAAAAGGTAAATTTGGATGAACACGAGGTTCAAAAATTACAGCTGCATTTTCAGATACCTTAGGTATATTATCCCATAATGATTCTGGAACTTTGAAGGTATTATTCATTTCTCTGTAAAAAGCTTGAACATCGCTCATTTAATTCTAAAACAGATTTGAAATAGACTAAGAAACACTTGCTATTGCAACCATGGACGACAAGCGTGTCGACAGGATTTTCTTTGGCCCGGAAACGGCCAAGAGTCTCAAGCAGGATATTCGCGTCCTCACCAAGCTTCTGTCAGTCATTGACAATGAGTTCGAGAGAAAGATATGCGAGCATGTCCTAAAGGGAAAGCGGTTTCTCTTCGAGCAGGAAAAGTGTCTCCAAGAGAAGCGAAAGTAGGGATTTAGCAAGACCTATACTATATTAAAGCAATGGATGCGAGAACTCTAGATATTCTTCAAGAACTTGCTCATGCCAGAGCTCAATTTTTTCAGCGGCCACATCTATACCGTCAACGTGACCGGCTTACCCGTCAGTTTATGGAATCAGAAACGGCATTTATAGAACTCTTGTCACGTGAGCGCCGTCAGCCAATTACAATTACATTTCCCCTAACTATTCCTAACAGCTTTATGGATGCAGTAGCAGTAGTACCAACTGCTGAACAAATAGCACACGAGCTGGTTACTTATTCTGGGGCTTCTCAGCAGCTTTGTTCAATTTGCCAGGATTCGATTGCCTCGAACGGCGTGGTGTTACGGGGTTGCCAGCACGTTTACCACCGGGATTGTATTCAAACGTGGTTTGGTGCAAGTGTACGTTGCCCAGTTTGTCGGCGTGACATCCGAGAGGGTCCGGCAACTCAAACATCTTCTGACGCCATAGAAACGCAACCTCCGCTGAGGTCCCAGTGGGGGGGAGAGGGTAGTCAGGAATAATGAATGATTCACCATACTGTAACCTATGAAACACACGACGTATGTCGTGCTGACATTCCTTCAAAATTTGAGGAGCGTCAGAACCCGGAAACAAATGCTGAACCTCCGATGCCTTAGGAGGAAAGCAACGAAGTATCTCAATCAATTCAGAATTTCGTTTGAAAATAGTCGGCAACTCATTGCCCGTAAAAAGAATTGGTACTGTTCGTGTCTTGTCTTTCACCCACTCAACTATCTTTGCTTGGGCATGCGGGTCCGAACCATCGACTTCGTCTAGAATTACACAAGTCTTACGTTCTCTATTACCCCGGATAAATGATTGAATGTTCACACACGACCGGCAAGCATCTTTCAGCTTGTCTACATCTTCAAATGACCGAATAGATTTCGAGGCATTAATTTCCAAGGGGTCAAACTCAAACGTTCTTGCAGCACAAAGAGCCATTGTTGTTTTTCCAATCCCGGGAGGTCCAATCATAAATACAGCTCCGGCAAATGGTTTAGATTGAAGGTACGATTTTAATGAATGTTTAATTTCTTGATGACCAATGACATCATCAAGAAATACTGGTCTATGTGATTCAGCATACATTATCTAATACTTCTCTCATAGTTTTTAAATGTATAAATATCTTTTATAAACAACTCATCCAGTCCAATATTGTAAATACAAGGAATGAGCATAAGATGACTTAACTCTGCTTCAGGAACGACTATCCGGGTCATAAGCAACTGTTCCAATGTTTGAGGAATTGTAGAATATACACGGGACCTCACATCAAACTTTGAAATGGCATTAAAGATTACTTCTAAGTCATACCTAAAATCCATAATAAAGTTTGTATAACCATTGCTGGAAAACACAGTATCAAAGGTAAGGTTCTCATAAAGCATAGTTGTTAGGTCTTCTGGGATAGTTTCTAACTCGAACAGTTCTTCTAGTGTTTCTCGGATTGCTGTATGAATAGCAGTCTCTCCCTCTTTTGCCTTGCCACCAATTCCGGAAATGTGAAACTTCCTTGGGTTATACCCGGCTAAAACAAACTTTCCATCTGTAAACATGATTCCTGCCATTTTACATACTAAAGCAGGCTGAGTAAAAACTCTTTTGCTTCAGTTAGCTTGATAAACTCAGCTTGGGCTTCTGGAGACTTATTTCTATCCGGGTGAACTCCGCGAGACTTTTCACGAAATGCAGACTTGACTTGTGATGCAGTATAGTCACCAGATAATCCTAGAAGTTCTTTAGCTGCCTGCTTATCTTCTGCGGATGCTCCTCCAAACTTAAACGCAAAAGGCCTTGCTGTATACTGCATATATACTGAATACCCGAGCAATGCAACTAACGCAAGGATAATCAACGGATAATATTTTGCCAATCTTTCTTTGCCTACCTTTGCCATTTATATTAAGATTAAGGACATTTTCCGGGCCAGCCAGTGCCACATGTTCTGGCTAGATTACAAGCCTGACTTTTTGACGTGATAGTTTCCGGCTTGAATGCTACACAAGATGTTTCATAAAGTGGCCTACACAACCCATCGATATATGACCATTGGTCCGGACATACTGTAAGACCTCCATATGACCCCAACAGAAGTTGGGGATTAAAGAGGTAACGATATGCAAGAATCAAAACAACTACAGTTAATAACGCAATAATAGCTGTCTTCATTTATTCTTGAGATGACATTTTTTGAAGGTCTGATTGTATTTGTCCTGCCCGAACCAGGTCACTGAATGAAACACAAGTTGCAGCATACTCTAGTGATTCAAAGACTCCCTCAGGTCTATATGATTCATCCTTACCTGTTTGTTTATTCAAATCTTGAAAACACTTCACCTGTTTATTTTGAATTTCTGTTAATTCAACATTTAATGGATGATTTTCCGGGCCATACATAACTCCAGGGTCTTCGACTACTACTGACATGGCTAAATATGCATAGACAGAACCTCCAAGTACAACGACTGCTAATGCAAGCAATACCCACTTATATTTTACGAGTACTGATGATTTTTTCATTTATAATTAAGAAGATACATTACTACAAAGATGGCCCGCCATGTTATTACAACATTCCTCAAAGACACACTAAATCCAATGGTTCGACACCATCTTGATTCATTCTCTGATTTCTTGGATATTAAGATTCCTAGATTTATTCAGGCATCAAATCCATTCAAACGCTCCCTAGAAGATGGTCGCCAAATCCGGATTTATATCGGGGGCAAGGAGGGAAAGGTCCGCTATGTATCTCCCGTAGATGAAGAAGACATGGCTATTCTTCCTCACTCTTGTCGTCTAGAGAATAAGACATACTCTTTTGAAGTCCGGGCAGATGTTACAGTTGAATATGATTATGGAGATGAAGTTCAGACCAAGTCATTCGATGATATTCTAGTTGGACGTGTACCTTTGCTATTGAAGAGTTCTATTTGCTACCTACGTCCCATGACACCAGACCAGCTTTATGATGCCGGAGAATGTCGATTTGAACTGGGTGGATACTTCATCATTAATGGTCAGGAACGTGTTCTTCTTTCCCAAGAATCTCTTGGTTCAAATATGTTCTATGCAAAGAAGCGTATTGAAATGCCATCTGGAGATGATGTTCGTACTCGCTCAGAGAAAGAACTCAAAGCAATGATAGATAATGCTACAAAGGAGAATAAGTTTCAGTACATTGCCGGCATATATTCAGAATCCGAAGATGGTACCAGACGTGGTGGCCACTTATTAGTGATTCCTCCTGAAAACAAGTCAATGAATGATTCTGCAACGATTTCAAAGACTTCTGATTATGGAGATTTTTCAACAAGCAGATTAGCAACTATTAAGTTTCCGGATTTTGATAACCCGGTTCCTTTGATTAGCGTATTTTATGCTCTGGGATTCACATCAGACCAAGATATTTATGACGTTGTTCTTGCTGGTGTTAGAGAACGTACACTGTATGATGGTCTATTTGCCCAACTAATTCTTTCTCATGAAAAGTATCTTGCTTCTGAAATGGCTAAGCAAGAAGACCAAACACAAGATGGTAATTTACTATTCCTAAAACGCCAGATCAGAACTCGTAGCAATGGAGCCGTGTATACTAACTTATACTCAAACTTATTTCCTCATTGTGAACTTCAAGAAGGGGAGTCTGTTCCATCATTTTATCGCAGAAAGGCATATCTTCTAGGCCATATGCTTCGGATGGCTATGGATCTTGTAATTGGGAATGCGCCTGATTCAGACCGTGACCATTTCCGGTTTAAGAGATTGGATGCGTCTGGTGACCTATGCTTTAAGGAGTTTCGCAGAATCTATAGTGAAGTTGGAGCAAAGATGTTGCTTGAACTTGATAGACGTGTAGAGTTTGAGAAGCAAAATTTCAAGGGTAAGAACTTGACCAACCTAATTCAAGAAGAAGGTATCCGTAACTTCTATTGGAAATCATACACTTTCATGAGTGAATTTGAGAAATCGTTCAAGGGTACATGGGCCGGGGAGTCAGGTGTTGCACAAGTACTGTCCCGATTTTCATATTTGGGAACAATTGCTCATTTGAGGCGTATTAACCTGAAGATGGACAAAGGTTCTAAGCAAAGAGAGCCACGAAGACTTCACTCTTCATCTTGGGGCATTATGTGTCCTATCGATAACCCGGATGGAAGAAATATTGGAATGATTAAGTCGCTGGCTCTGTTTTCAAAGCTAACAACGCAATCACCATCTTCTGATGTAAAGACCTTTATAATGTCACAACCAAATACACGTACAATTTCTGTGATTCATCCATCTGCTTGGAATGCTCTTTGGACAAAGGTGTTTGTAAATTCAGATTTGGTATGTGTTGTGCTAAAAGATACGGAAGCCTTTCATGCTAGTTTGGTGCGTGAACGCCGGGCAGGAAAGCTAGACAAGTATGTTTCATTAACTTGGAACAGACTTGACAATGAGTATCTAATTCAGTGTGATGCTGGACGTCCATGCAGAGTGATATATCGAGAGGGAACAAAACTGGAAACGGTAAAGGCTGCTAAGAGTTGGGATTCAATTTTGAATCACATGGACTATATTGACTCGCAAGAAGCAGAATGTCTTCGGATTAGTATGGAACCTTTTCACCCGGAACAGCCATCTGAAATTCATGGAAGCACACTATTTTCAGCAACAGGAAGTGTTATGCCTTTTACTGACCACAACCAGGCCCCACGTAACATGTTCACCTGCCAACAGGTGAAGCAGGCATGTTCATGGTATAATACTGCATTCAATAAACGATTTGATACTATTGCGACTCATCTGCACTCACCTCAGCAGCCACTGTGTCAGACTTGGGCATCACCTGGAGTTCTTGGTGGAGGCTGTATACCATTTGGTGAAAACGCTATTGTTGCTATTGCAGTCTATGGAGGCTACAACCAAGAAGACTCAATTCTAATTAACGAGTCTGCTTTGAAGCGTGGCATGTATGAGACATCATATTACCATTCATATGATATCACAGAAGACATCATTGATCCGGCTGCTCAGACGCATACTATGATTGCTAATGTCGTTACAGATGCCAAGTATCGTGAAACTGTCAACAGAAAGGATGGTAAAAACTACGACCACCTAGATTCAGAAGGTATAATCAAGGTTGGGTCCGAAGTTACACCTAAGACAGTACTGGTAGGGAAGGTCACACCAAAAACTAATGCAGGTGGCCAAGTTGTAGGATACATGGATGCATCAGACCTACCAAAGCGTGGACAGCATGGAATTGTAGACTTAGTATACCGTTACACAACTAGTGAAGGTCTACAAGGAGTCAAGATTCGTGTTGTTGAAGTTCGTGACCCGGTACTTGGTGATAAGTTTGGGTCTCGTCACGGACAGAAGGGTACAATTGGTTTACGGATTCGTGAAGAAGATATGCCAGCCACTAAAGATGGTTTGAGACCGGACTTAATCATCAACCCCCACGCATTACCATCTCGTATGACAATTGGACAGTTTCTAGAAGGAATGTCATCAAAGTTAGCTGTGAACGTGGGTACTATTGTTGATGGAACAGCATTCAGCACACAGCAAAGAATTGGAGACACCAAGGAAGCTCTCATTCAGATGGGCTATCATCCATATGGTAATGAGTTGCTGTACAATGGTATGAATGGAGAGATGATGGAAGCAGAAGTATTTATGGGCCCAACTTACTACCAACGTTTCAAACACATGGTAGAAGACAAGATTAACTATCGCTCAACCGGTCCAAGAACTCTGTTGACACATCAGCCACTCGAAGGACGAGCAAATGATGGGGGCTTACGTATTGGAGAGATGGAACGCGATTCTTTGCTTGCTCATGGTATTTCTGCTTTCCTTACAGAAAGTATGATGTTGCGTTCTGATGCACATGATTTCTTATTCCAACCGGAAACCGGGCTTCTAGATGCAAACCCAGATTATCCCGTTGAAACAGTACACATGCCTTATTCAATGGGTTTGTTCTTACACGAAATTGAATCTATGCATATTCAGGTCAAACTCAGTTCTTGAGCACTCTCCTCTTTGTCTTTCTTGCCTTGCGCTTCTTCTTATGTGTCTTGCGGCGTCTTCTACCCCCAGCTGGAAGAACAAAATCTGCTGGTATCGGAACTTCATGGTCGTTATAAATATCTAAAATTTCACGCTTGTGGGAATCAGGAGCTTGATTAAAATTTTTTGCGGGAACTGATACAACCCCGCAGGGACTTCTTGACCATTTTTCAATAGCTCTTTTACTCTTTTCACCAGTTACATATAGTCCTCTACTATCTGATAAAATCTCTTCATTATATATGTTTCCTAGACCATTTACTATTGCATTTGCTATTGCTGAAATAAGAGTATCAATATGTATTTGGTGCTCTGCTTCAGGTATTCCGGATTCAGGATCAGCAATCTGCTTTTTAAATCTTCGAACTTGGTCAACTAATGAATTAATTTCAACTCTCCAACATCGTTGCCTAAGACTACGTATAATTTCATCTTGTGTAAGAGGAGCACCGCTGTTTTTTGCATTTCTTTTATCCCATTCTCTCACAATTCCCTTTGCAACGGGAACTTTAAATTCAAATGGCATATCCGGTCTAAAAACAGCCGCCTTTATCACTTCTGCACATTCTGGGTTAGAATTTATTAGTTGGGTAAGAGTTGATTGAACACCTTCTTCGTATTCTAATTGCTTAGCTTCACTACTTTGAGATGGTTTAGGTGGCATAGGTTTAGGAGGTGGTTTAGAAAAGAACGAGAACATTTATGTTAAGAACGGATTTTAGTGTTAACAACATATAGAATAACAAAAATGGCCGACCATCTATATGTTGTAAAGCGTGATGGCGCCCGCGTACCTGTGTCATTTGACCAGATTCTCGGACGTATTCGTGAACAATCGGCTGGTCTCCAGCATGTAAACCCGGACCTAGTGGCCCAGAAGGTATGCAACCAGCTACAGGATGGAATGGAAACGCGCAAGCTTGATGAGTTTGCTGCAGAGACTTGCGCAATGATGCAGTCAAGATACCATCCCAACTATGGCCTGCTAGGTGCTCGCATTCTGATTGATAATCACCATAAGAATACTCCAGCATCCATGCTTCAATGCGTAGAGACCCTATATCGCGAGCAATCTATTGTATCTGATGAGCTACACGACCTGGTATGTGCTGACCCAGCAGGATACGAACTGATGATTGATTATTCTCGTGATTTCATGTTTGATTACTTTGGTTTCAAGACTCTAGAGCGAGCATACCTTCTCAAGAAGGACGGAGTACCAATTGAGCGTCCTCAGCACATGTGGATGCGTGTAGCTATTCAGCTTCATGGAAAGAATATGGACCGCGTGAAGGAAACATACGATGCTCTATCGCAAGGGTATTTCATCCATGCCACTCCTACACTATTCAATGCTGGCACTGCTCATCCTCAGCTCTCATCATGCTTTCTTCTGACTATGAAGGATGACTCCATAAAGGGGATTTATGAAACTCTTGGCGACTGCGCACAGATTTCCAAGTGGGCGGGTGGCATTGGTCTATCTATTCATAATATTCGTGCCCGTGGCTCAAAGATTAATGGAACTAATGGTGAGTCTACCGGGATTGTACCTATGCTTAAGGTCTTCAACGACACAGCTAAGTATGTGAATCAAGGAGGCAAGCGCAATGGTTCATTTGCTATCTATCTAGAGCCATGGCATGCTGATATCGAAGACTTCCTTCGACTCAAGCTGAATCAGGGTGCCGAGGAAGACCGTGCTCGTGACCTGTTCTATGGTCTTTGGATTCCTGACCTCTTTATGAAGCGTGTAGAGGCAGACGCCGAATGGACTCTTATGTGTCCACATGAGTGCCCGGGTCTTGCAGATGTTCATTCAGAGAAGTTTGAAGAGTTGTATGTCAAGTATGAAAATGCTGGGAAGGGTCGACACACTATTGCAGCAAAGAAGCTATGGCAGATGATTCTGGACGCCCAAATTCAGACCGGGACGCCTTATCTTTGCTACAAGGATGCTGCTAACTCCAAGTCTAACCAGCAGAATCTGGGAACTATCAAGAGCTCAAATTTATGCACCGAGATAATGGAATTTACCGCTCCTGATGAGACGGCTGTATGTAATTTGGGGTCATTGGCATTGCCTAAGTTTATTGAAGATGGCAAGTTCAACTTTGATAAGTTGAGGCAATATACGTCTATCCTGACTCGTAATTTGGATATTGTGATTGACAAGAACTTCTATCCGACTCCAGAATGCCGTAAGTCTAATATGCATCACAGGCCGATTGGTATTGGTATTCAAGGATTGGCGGATGTATTTGCTATTCTGAGGATGCCTTGGACATCGGCAGAGGCAGCAAAGTTGAACCGTGAAATCTTTGAGAATATCTATTATGCTGCAGCGCTCGAGAGTATGATGGGGGCTTCTGATGGTGTATGGAGAAATGTTGCTATAGACACTTATCCTTCATTTCATGGTTCTCCAATGAGTAAAGGAAAGATGCAGTATGACTTGTGGAATGAAGTTCCTGTGACTACATATTTGCCTTGGGAGAACTTGCGTAAGTTGTGTAGTCAAGGTATACGTAACTCCTTACTTGTTGCTCCAATGCCTACTGCTAGCACATCTCAAATTCTAGGCAACAATGAGTGCTTTGAACCATTTACCTCTAACCTGTACACCCGGCGTGTGCTTGCGGGAGACTTTGTGGTTGTCAATAAGTATCTTGTAGAGGACCTAGTAAAGTTGAACCTCTGGACATCGGAGACTCGTACTGCAATCATTGCAAACAATGGGTCTATTCAGGGAATGGTAGGACTTCCAATTGAACTTCGTGACCTGTATAAGACGGCTTGGGAGATTCCTCAGAAGACGCTAATTGATATGGCTCGTTCCCGCGCTCCGTTTATCTGTCAGTCGCAGTCACTGAATCTGTTCCTCAGCGAACCATCTTACGCAAAAATGTCTTCAATGCATTTCTATGCATGGAAGGCAGGTCTGAAAACAGGATGTTATTATCTGCGTACCCGGGCAGTATCAAGCGCTCAAAAGTTTACTGTCGAGCCTTGTCTTACTTGCTCCGCTTAGGACGACGTCTCTTTCCGCCGGTCCCGTAAAATGGATTGTTCGAGGAGGGCTCCTCATTAAACGGATTCCACGGCTTGGGTTCTGCAACCTCTGGAACTACATATTCATCGGTATCATATGAAAAACTAGGTACCATACCTGAAAACCAATCACCCCAAGTTCGTGGTTTTGGAGGTGGATTCAATTTTGATTCGAGTATATAAAGTCCACCAACAACTAGAATTCCACCCATAAAGACCGGAGGCCAATATTTTTCCTCCAGTTTTGTTGAGATAACAATTACATAGCAGATTATCAGTACGACTAGTGCAATAACGGCAAACTTAAAGAAAGCATTTTTGTAAAAGTAAGCAGCTACTATTAATAATCCAACAAGTATTGCTTCAAACATTTGTTTAATCGACTCTAAAAAGTTCGGTCGTCCCTGCGTTCAATAAAGAATTTCTCTTTAACTAAACATAAAAGATGTCTGGCACTCCTCCTGAAGGTTTTACAATGTCTGCTGGAACTGGTGCCGCGGCTGCTCCCTTTGCCGGGGGTCGTCGTCGCTCTAAGAAGCTCCGTGTGGTAAAGAAGTCTACTGTTCGCCGGATGCTTAAGGCAAAGGGCCTGAAGATGCGTGGTGGTGGTGAAACTCCTGGGGCTGCTCCTGGGGGCCTTCCTGCGATGGGAGGGCGTCGCCGCCGCAAGTCTGGTCGCAAGACTCGCCGCCGCCGGTCTCTTTTTGGCGTGAAGTATTAAGCTGCTCTCCAATCTCGGAGACGACTGCAAATAACTGCTCATTGAACCCATAATGGCATCCGTTTGGTTCGCCGGGAGGAACCTTACGGGATGACGTATTCAAAGAATGAACCAATGAAACGATAACTTCCTGGGGAGATATCTCCCGGCACATTTCTTCACGACCGTGAATGAATGCGTTACCTTCAGCAATTTGAATATCCGTAAACTTCCTATCCTCCCAGAACTTACGCGTAAAACCTAATGAAGCCTCTGATACTCGCTGAGCCATCGGTAGAGTATACGGAGGAACATTCATGAAAGACGTATAATTCTGAATATCGTAGCAGGGTATTGTAGTACAAAACACACACTGCTTTGTAGGCTCCTTACCCAACATAGCAACCCGGTGAAGAACTGAATTGTTCGGGTATACGTCATCATCGTCCATCATAACAATTGTATCATACATAGCATTCTGCACGCCAATGTTACGCTTCTCTCCAATGGATGTCTTATTCTCCAGTCTCACGTACTTCACATTAGGAACCCCAATTAGAGTATCCTCAATTGAGTCCTCTCCATCATCTACAATCACCCACTCAATCTTGTCTTCCGGATATGACTGAATCATGTAAGAATACTTTGCTAGAGGCATAAAGATGCGGCGATTGTACGTGAGAGTAACGATTGATACATCCGGCAGGTCAGCTTCCTTGGGGTATGTATCTGCTAGAACATATGGTGCAGGCTTAGTTTTACCTAGTAGAATTTGAATTTCTTGAATGAATGATGCATGATGGTTCTCATATAGCTGACGCATCATCTCAGATATCTTCTTCTTTCTGGTAGTAGATGATTTCACGTACTCATACAGCCGGTCAACAATGCTAGGCACGCTGACATCTATGATATCTCCAAAGCAAGATGGATGCTCAAGAGTTTTACTTGCCGCGATAAATGCTGCCTTCTCTTCAGTCAGTTCCTGGAATGGCTTGATTGGCGAGAGAATTAGATTACATCCAGAAGACATGGCCTCATTGACTGCATGGCCAAACCCTTCAGCAGCAGATGTGCAAATGGCTAGCCCGGATTCACTCAGTAGAGTATCATATTCTGACTCGGTAAGTAGGTTAAGAATTGTTACTTTGTCGGCAAGCTCAGGAGGAAAGTAGAACTTCACGTGGTCGGGGTTATGAGGAATCGTCAATGTAGGTAGAGACTTGTACATTTCCGGATTTGATTTCTGAACAAACAGATATGCTTGAAGCATTGGCTTTGGGTTACGATAGACGTTCTTACCAACAAGTACAATGGCCTTGTTATAATCCTTCTTCTCATTGTAGATTTTGTCAATTGATGTCCAACTGACATATTTAACATTTGATGCAAGTTCACTAAAGATTGTAAAAGCTTCCTTGGTCTTTACCCAAATCTCATCTACCATCCGGCTATAAGGTGTCCAAGACTTGTAGGTCCATTCCGTGTTAGGAATCCAGATGTTCTTAGAAGCATAAGGAATCAACGAAGGGTTCATGTTTTCAACAAAAATATTAATTTCTGCTTCACCACACTGAGGCATGGCATAGTGTACTTTCCGGATTTGAACTGTGTCTCCGTGGGTATTTGCCAATAGCCCACGAAGAATCATAGCATCTTGCGTAAGGCCTGTGTTGACCTTACTAAAATTTCCAATCAAGTTGATCCGCATTTTATCGTGTATAAGGTTTTACTCAGTAAATTCCTGTATTAACTAAAAAGTTCGTTTAGTCTTTCTAGAGTGAATATGTCTGCGTAAAGTTTTTGCTCGAGAATTCATGTATCCTATGTATCTCTTCCAAGATTGTACGGATTTTGGAGAACATTCAAAAGCAAAGGTACAATTCCGGTCACGCCACCATTCTCCTTTTAGCCATGGAATACTATCAGATTCCGGGACACTCAGTTCGGTAATATCGGTTAAACGTTTGCATACTTCCTTCATCTCAGATGAACCATAACCATACCAAGGACTAAAGATATCTTCCTTATATTTTGTATCAACTGCTATCAACTCTTTACCATTCCAGCCTATGTGTTCAATTGGCCGGAATGAGTCCCATGATGATTCCCAAACAAAAAGTTGGGAATCTACTTTTCCGTATAGTGTGCCTTTGAAGTTTATCAGTTCCATTGTCATATCAAGTTACTCTGTGTCGTCCGCGATAGACGAACGAAGCTCGTCTTCATCAGACCAATAATAATACTCTTTTGAAGCACACTTCTTACACTTGTAAGTGTTCATCAGAATGGTCTGCTGTGACTCAGGCGTGTTTGCACGTAGAGGGGTGAACTCATCACAGCTATGAACTATGCAGAATATTTTGATATAGCATGTGTCCCTGTAACGGCGATAAAACCGGTCACACAGAAAATTAGCATACTCCTTAGAAAAGCGTCCACGTTCCATTTTATCCTTACTTACATTATCTGTATTTAATCCATTTTCTGCTGTTCACGCATCAGTTCGTACTTCTTTTCAGATAATGATTCTACTAATCTTTGCTGTGATGATGTTCTCTTAAAGGTGGGAAATACCAATAACACAACGCGTGCTTCAGCATCTATAAAGTCTTCTGGAGCATCATAAACTGAATTGCCAAAATCAATAAGTCGTGGTAGCCCATCAGAACCAATCACTATATTATTACCTGTCAAGTCTCCATGAATAATACTATTTGAATGAAGAAGTTCGATAGCTTGTTTTAGATGGTTCTTTTGCTTTGATGAAGGCTTGCTGTGCTTGTAAAAACTTTTCCATGTTTCCCCGGCTGTTCGCATAAACTCTGAATAATGCTTATTATCTTCTGTTACTCCATCTGTAATATTCTCTTCAAGCATATCACCGAGTTCACACTGCTCTGGATAGATAAAATACCTTTGAGATGGGTCTATCTTTGATAGCTTTTGTATCAAAATCTTGTTATTTGAAATTAGGTCACGTTCTGGTTTTGTTCGCCTTGATTTTATTAATACACGTGAAGTATACTTTTTCATATCACGGCCATCTTTACAGGGTATAGCAGGATGTATAACTCTGGCGCTTTTTCCCTCGCCTAGAATCCTACCTCCGCGTTTACGCTTCGATGTTTTCATTATATTATACCACCTTTTTACAATGGAAACCTTTAGAGGGAGAAAAGTAGTTATCCCAAAAAGTAGAAACTGGGCTATAAATGATATCACTGATAACTATTCTCTTATGCAACGACTTTCCTGCAAAATTGGAAACAATCCTATTCCATTAGTGTTGTGGAAGGAACACCCGGAATGGACACTGAGAGACTTAGAAAAGAACGTAAAGCTGTGTACACTTTACCCCTTTGAAGTTGGTATGCAGGTCTTAAAAATGTTTAAACCAAAACGTTGGTTAGACCCAACTGCAGGCTGGGGGGACAGACTTCGTTGTGCAATAGCATACGGATGCGAGTATGTTGGTGTCGATTCTAATAAAGAAATGAAACCAGCATATGAAGCTATCAGAGAGACTGCATCAAATCCGGAAAACTACCAAGTAAAAATTGGAAGGTTTCAGGATGTCAAGATTACCGGGAAATTTGATTTAATTTTTACAAGTCCCCCATTTTTTACTAAAGAAGTCTATGAACACATGACAGATTGGAAAAGCATCAAAGAATTCATGGAAGAGTTTCTCCAACCATTGCTTGTTAAATCAGATAAGCATCTGGAAAAAGGTGGACACTTAGTTCTGTATATCGAAGACAAGAACTCAGAAGATTTCATTGATATCATGAAGATGTTTGTAGAAACTGAACTCCTTGAATTAAAATACGAAGGAGCTTTTTACTACCAGGGAACT
>Ga0114969_10000056_pt1 | contig 83764 bp, 87 predicted proteins | sample M_130807_MF_Meta_FD_87316 | JGI IMG/M metagenome (GOLD analysis project Ga0114969, IMG submission 87316) | Freshwater microbial communities from Lake Montjoie, Canada to study carbon cycling - M_130807_MF_MetaG | ecosystem: Environmental > Aquatic > Freshwater > Lake | place: Lake Montjoie... | reverse complement strand
AGATTTTGAAAAAAAACCCTCGTATGTGCGAGGGTTTTTTTATTTTTGCTGTCCAATCAACAATTAACAAAAAACAAGAATATGGGAAGAGGAGATAAAAAAACAGCTAAAGGAAAAAGATTTTTAGGTTCTTTTGGCAAAAGCAGACCACACAAAGTGGCAAGCAAAGGCGCAAAAGCAGCTGCTGCTAAAGTAGAAAAAACTACTAAACCAGCTAAAGCTGAAAAAGCCGAAAAAGCAACCAAAGCGAAAGCTTAATTCTTTGTAATAAAGACCCCCAGTGAATCGGGGTTTTTTTATTACCACTTTTAAAAATACTTGGTTACCAGAAATTATTTAATGTATAGTATATATGAAACGAATTTCGTTTTTACTACTGTCTCAATTAATAGTCGCTACTGCAATGGCGCAATGTTCTATTTGTACCAAAACAGCCGCTCAAATTGGCCAAGAAGCAGGAAAAGGTTTTAATGCGGGCATACTCTATTTAGCCGCTATGCCATTTGCCATTATTGGTTATGTCGCCGTTAAATGGTGGAAGCAAGAAAAACAATAATCCCGGTTTAATGAAAATAATTGAATCTATTAAGCTTTTACACAGAGTTTATAAATATAGTAAAAGCGATAAAGGCGAGTTTGCCTATATAAAAAATTCTATTAAAAAAGGAGATGTCGTTTTTGACATAGGCGCACATAAAGCCGGCTATTTGCATTTTATGTTGCAACAAACAGGCAAGCAAGGCAAGGTGGTTGGATTTGAGCCCCAAACTATTTTATTTTCCTATTTGCAAAAAATGAAGCAACTATTTCATTGGAATAATGTGGTCATTGAACACATTGCATTATCCAACTTGTCAGGACAAAGCAACCTCTATCTTCCAACGGTACTTCATGGCAAGTTAACATCGCCTAGTGCAACCATTGTTGAACATGATCATGACGATAATTTTACAACTACTGAAAAAGTAACTTTATCAACGCTAGATGAATATTGTGCAAAACATACTCTAATTCCTAACTTTTTAAAAGTAGATGTAGAAGGAAATGAATTAAATGTTTTCAAAGGCGGGGAAGCCATACTAAAAAAATACAGACCAAAAATTATTGTTGAAATTGAAGCAAGACATGTGGGAAAAGAACAAGTAATGGAAACCATACAATATTTAACATCACTTGGGTACCAAGGCAAAATTATTGCTGGCAACGAATTAATTCCAACTGCTGAATTTACTTTTGAGAAATATCAAGACTTTGCCAACAAAGCAACCTATTGCAATAATTTTATTTTCGAATAAAGCTTAATAATAAGATTGTGCAAATTTAAAGATGTTAAAATTTGCTTGCAAACAGGCGGCTGCCAAATCCACTTTAATTTTATTTTTATCTACTTGAATCATTTTGTGCGCAGCTACTAATTGCATCACTTTAGAAAATAACATTTCTTTTTTTTGTAGTCCTTTATGCACTTCTATTTGATGTGCACTAATGACAGCTAATAATTCAGCAATACCTTCTTTTTCTGTCGCAATAGTACTCACTACTTGAAGTAGATGAGTGGCAGGTGCATTTTCTGTAATCATTTGTTGTAAATGATTTACAAAAATTTGTGCATTAGGTCGGTCACACTTATTAACTACAAAAACATCTGCAATTTCCATTAACCCAGACTTCATCATCTGTACTTCATCCCCTGCTTCAGGTACTAAGACCACTACAGTTGTATCTGCCAAAGAGGCTATTTCCACCTCTGATTGTCCAACACCTACTGTTTCTACAATTATATAATCAAACCCTACAGATTGCATTAGAGTAGTCAAAGAAAGCATAGCACTGTTTAGGCCTCCAAGGTGCCCCCTTGCAGCAAGGGATCTAATATATACCTGAGGATGCAAATACCAATCCTTCATACGAATACGATCACCTAAAATAGCACCCTGATGAAAGGGCGAAGAAGGATCGACAGAAAGTACAGCTACTTTTTTAGCACCCTCTACCCAAGTAGCAATGAGTGCATTTATTAGTGTGCTTTTACCTGCACCGGGAGGACCCGTAACACCTATAATGGGAATGGAAGAAGGAAGTAAATCTTGTAAAAAAGTAGTGGCGCCTTCTCCATTATTTTCAATCCATGAAATGGCTTTTGCCAAAGTCAGAAAATCACCTTTGGCTACCCCTTGTTTAATATCGGATATAGAATGCATTTTATTTTCTGATAATTTTATAATTCTTAAAATCAAAAGGTCGAATGCCTGTTACTTTTTCAAAATAATACAAGCATTTATTTTTAAAGGAGAATTTCTTTTGCGTAAGGTCTAAATTCACTGCCCAATTTTTTCTTTCAATTCTATCATGCATCACTTGTGGATGCGTCCCCGTAAATTTTTCTAAAGAATCAAACCCACTAAAATCATAATAATCAGGACTTGCATTTATTTGCTGCATTTGAGTATCATCATGCCAATACACACTACTCTGTTTTTGTTTTTTGCGCATTTGCTCTGGACTTTTCACCCATCCATAATGATAAATGCTTGCATCTACTGTAGCAACAGGTAATTTAGCATTCCCAATTCTAAATCCTTGTGCATCTCGGTAAGCGGAAATGGCTTTATTATTTCGAATAATTCTAATTTCATGCGCATACCATTTTCTACTATCCCCCACATAATCATACGTGCCGTAAAAATGTTTATACTTAAATAAAAGTCCTTGCACCTCTTTATCAAAGGCATGATTTTCACAAGCAGTTCGAATGGTAGCATGATACTTTTCATGAACTACTTCATCTCCTTGAATATAAAAAGCCCAAGTATATTTTTCATGAATGAGCTGAAATGCTTTGTTGGTTTCATCCGCTAAAACGGCTCCTCCTTTTCTTAAATTTTTATTCCATACCGAATGATGTATTTTGATTTTATGATCGCCTATCGATTCAATTAAGGCTATGGTTTCATCTGTAGAATCTCCAATTAAAACAATCATTTCATCCACTACAGGCAATATAGATTTTATGGCTTCCACTATGGGAAAGTCATTTATAACCGCATTTTTAATAATCGTGAAGCCTGCAATTTTCATCCCCGCTAATTTTATACTTCAAATAACCGAAAACTTTTGCAACTTGCCTATTGTTTTACTTAAACTTTGCAACAAAGGCTTTATTTTTGATTGTAAAGCAAGACTATGTCTACCTCTATTTGTTTTGATTTTGGCAATACTCGATTAAAGGCTGCAATTTTCATAAATACAGCACTGGTAGAACTGCGTGTTTTAGAAACAGGTAATGTGCAAGAAATTGAAAATTTATTGCAGGAATTTACGCCAGCAAAAACAATTCTTTCCTCCGTCATCCATCATGATAAAGCCATTGAAAGTCTTTTAGCAAAAAAAACAGCATTTCATTTACTTGGTCCAGCAACGCAACTCAATTTCACCACCCCCGTGGGTAAACCCGAAACTATTGGAGCGGACCGCCTCGCTTTAATAGCAGCTGCAGTAGATTTATATCCCCATGAACATAATTTAGTGATTTCATTAGGCAGCTGTATCACCTATAATTTTATCAATAATACCCATGCTTTCTTAGGAGGTAGCATCTCTCCAGGCATGCAAATGCGTTTTAGAGCCATGCATGAACAAACAGCCCTTTTACCCCTTATTGCCCCATCAAACGAGTTCCCGCTAGTGGGTTATGACACCAAAACCAATATCTTAAGTGGGGTTATTTTGGGCATGGCAGCTGAAATAGATGGTATAATTACAGCATATGAGCAGAAATATGCCAATTTTAACGTGCTATTAACCGGGGGCGACATTTGTTATTTTGTACCTCACTTAAAAAAGAGGATATTTGCCGACCAAAATTTAATATATAAAGGACTGTATGCTATTTGCGAAAAAAATAATTAGGTTAACCCCCTTCCTAGGTTTAGTTTGTTTTTTAACCCCAACTAAGGCTCAAATCAATTCCCCTTTTTCTCGATACGGAATAGGCACTGAAGTGGTCAATGGACAAAATGCAACCAGTCAAGCAATGGGCGGATTTTCTGCTGCCTATACCTCCCCTATGAATGGTAGTTTTGGGCAAAGTGTCAATTTCAATAACCCTGCTTCCTATGGTACTCTTTATATGACCACTTTTGACTTAGGGGTTAATTTTAATAATAATGCCTTAAAAAAATTAACTGAGCCAACTGGAAAAGAACAATCTACCTACTTGAGTCCAAATTATATCGTTGTAGGATTGCCTATAAATAAAATTAAAAAAGTAGGAATGGCTTTTGGTCTAAGACCATTGACACAAGTAAACTATTCCTTAACAGAAACTAAACAAATCACCTCTGGCGATACCATTTTCAATAATTATATTGGTCAAGGTGGCTTAAATCAAGCTTTTTTAGGCGTGGGGAAATCATGGAAATATCTAAGTATAGGTATCAATACCGGTATCAACTTTGGGCGTAAAAAAATAGAAAATATAAAGTCATTTAAAAATAGTACCGACTCTAACTATTTTTTCCAGTCCACTGCTAATTCTAATACTATATTTAGTGGCGTATTTTTACAATGGGGTGTACAAGGCGAATTCCCTTTATATAAAATTCAAAAAGGAAAAGGCATTCAGAAAACAGAATATTCATTAAGCTATGGAGTAACAGCTACTTTGGATCAGACCATGAAGGCCAAGCAAGACTTAGTTCGCTCTACGGGTAGTTTTACCGCTTCCACTTCAACTCCTTTAGACACAGCCATTTTTTCAAAAAATATTGCTGGCAATGTTACCATACCTGCACTTTATACTGCAGGACTCGCGCTACATAAAAAAGAATTTGACACAAGAGGCAATTATGACCAATGGGTATTGGGTGTAGAATATAATAGTGGCGCTTGGCAAGATAAATATAGCTACTATGGTCAAAAAGATGTTTTATCAAATTCGTGGATGCTAAGAGTGGGTGCTCAATTTTGTCCTAATGCTTTAAATTATGAAAGCTACTGGTCTACGGTTGTCTATAGACTTGGTTTTTATACTGGTAAAGACTACTTAAATATTGATAATAAAGGCTTAAAAGTCTCTGCATTCACTTTAGGAATGGGTATGCCAATAAGAAAATATCGTTCATACGATTACCAATATACTTTACTAAATTTAGCATTGCAAATTGGACAAAGAGGAACAAGTGTAAATGATTATAAAGAAAATTTTGTTCAGTTTACACTAGGATATAGCCTTAGTGATGTTTGGTTTAATAAACGCAAATATGATTAATACGCCATTATATAAAACTTTTAGATTAGCAGTTGCTTTAGTGAGTAGCTGCTTTTTTATGATTGCATGCGAAAATAATGTGAACGAAGTGCAAGCATTAAGTTCGCGCTTAGGCGGTGTTGATATTGGTAAGGACGTAACTATCTATATTAGTACGGGCGGTAAAATGAGTGCTAAATTAATGGCACCCTTAATGAAAAAATATTTATTAGACAGTGGAAAAATGATAGAATTTCCAAATACTATTAAAGTAGATTTTTATAAAGATAGTTTGCATATAGAAAGCAAACTCACTGCCAACTATGCCAACTATAAAGAAGCAGAAAATAAAATTTATTTAAAAGACAATGTAATTATATACAACGTTTTAGGAGATACCTTATGGTGTAAAGAAATGATCTGGGATCAAAATACAAGTAAATTTATTACAGATCAGGACGTTGTGGTTAAACAACACAATCCCATAGCAAAAATTTATGGGAAAGGATTAGAAGCCAACCAAAACTTAACAGATATTCATATTTTTAAACCGCAATCAAATAGCTTTGCTATACTATCCGATAGTAGTGGCAACCAACCTAAATAATGTTTTATGGACTATAGAAAAATGGGAAAGACTGGCTTGCAATTAAGTGTATTAAGCTTTGGCAGCTGGGTTACTTTTCACAAACAAATAAATGACAGCATTGCAGATGAACTAATGGGCATTGCTTATGATAATGGCGTTAACTTTTTTGACAATGCAGAAGTATATGCTGCGGGTGAGAGTGAAAAAATGATGGGACGTGTATTGCATAAAAAAAATTGGGACAGAACATCTTACGTTTTATCCTCCAAAGCATATTTTGGATGGAGAGGAAAAGAAAATAAACCCAATCAAACGGGCTTAAGTAGGAAACACTTAACCGAAGCTTGTCACGAAGCTATAAAAAGATTACAAACCGATTACTTAGATATTTACTATTGTCATAGACCCGACAAAACAACGCCCATTGAAGAAGTAGTGCAAACCATGAACACACTTATTCAACAAGGAAAAATTTTATATTGGGGTACCAGCGAATGGAGTGGCGTTGAAATTATGGAAGCACATAGAGTGGCAGCAGCTTTACATTTAATTGGCCCTTCGGTTGAACAACCACAATACAATTTATTTGAGCGTGAGAAAATGGAGCATGAATACCTAGAGATTTTTAAAAATGTAGGAATGGGTACTACCATCTGGAGCCCTTTAGCTGCGGGCTTATTGACAGGCAAATACAATGACGGCATCCCTGAAGGATCCAGGTTTCATATTGAAGGTTTTGAATGGCTTAGAGATAGATGGCTGATGCAGGACAAAGTAAAAAGAGTACAACAATTAGGCGCCATTGCTAAAGCTTTAAAAGTAAGTACCGCTTCACTTAGCATTGCCTGGTGTATAAAAAATACCAATGTAAGTACTGCTATTTTAGGGGCCACCAATAAGGCACAATTAATGGATAATTTAACTGCTTTAGATACCGTAAAATTATTGACGCCTGAAATTATGGAACAAATAGAAGGAATTGTAGAAACAAAACCTAAATTACCTGAATGGTAAGCTGTACTTTTATATTTAATAAATACTATTTATGCTATTCGCTATAGTTGCCTCTTTAATTTTAGTTGGTTTTTTTTCTGGCTATGAGATTGGCTTTGTTAGCGCCAATCGATTAAGTTTAGAACTTAAAAAAAAGCAGGGAGACAAAGCGGGTAAAATTATCGCGCAATTTTTACAAGCCCCTACGCAGTTTATTGGTACTTGTTTAATAGGATTAAATATTTCTTTGGTTGTATTTGGTATTCAATTCGAAAAATTATTAGATCAAGCACTTTGGGAAAGATGGCATTTAGGACCTTATGCTATCCTATTTGGAAATACAGTATTATCCACCTTGGTCATATTATTAGTAGGAGAGCTCATACCTAAAGCTATTTTCAAGGCTAGAGCGGCTTCACTCATTACCAGATTCGCACCTATTGCTCAGTTTTTTCATTTATTATTTAGACCCATTACCATTTTGTTAGTGAATTTAGCACAATGGGTGCTGAAAAATTTATTTCAAATGCGTATCATTCATAAAAAAGAAGGTTTTACGAAAGTAGACTTAGCGCATTTTGTACAGCAAACAAAACAACAACAAGAACAACAAGATTTAAATACCGATTTATTTGAAAATGCATTAAGCTTACCCGATATAAAAATTAGAGAGTGCTTAGTACCAAGAACAGAAATAGTGGGCGTTGATATTAACACTTCCATTGCAACATTGAGCGATATATTTATTGAGACAAAATTAAGTAAGCTTATTGTGTATGAAGAAACATTAGACACTATTGTTGGCTATGTACATCAATTAGATTTATTTAAAAAACCATCGACTATTGCTTCCATCATACATTCCATTCCGCTCGTTACAGAAAGCATGAACGCTGCCGACCTTATCAATTTATTTTCTAAAAAAAGGAAGAGTATCGCATGGGTAGTGGATGAATTCGGCGGCACTGCTGGCATTGTCACCATGGAAGATGTACTAGAGGAAATTTTTGGAGAAATTGAGGATGAATATGATGAACAGGAATTAATTGAAAAAAAGCTGTCTGATACCGAATTTATATTTAGTGGTCGCCTAGAATTAGATTACCTATATGAAAAATATGGTATAGACTTTTCGGCTGATAGCTCAGAAACCTTAAGTGGCTATTTAATCCACCACCACGAATCCATCCCTAAACTTCGCACTATTATTCACTTACCCCATTTTGACGCTGAAATATTGGCAGTAAGTGATACCCGAATTGAAAAGGCAAAAATTAAAACCCGCTAGTCCTTTTTTTACTTTTTAGCCTCCCTTTTTCCTCTAGAAACCTTAACTTTAACCCTCATTGAAAAAGTTGTATGGCACTATTTGACCGATTTAAAAAAACTGATGAATCAGAGATGTCTTTCATCGATCACCTTGAAGTATTAAGGGGCACTATTGTACGTTCCTTAAGTTCTGTTTTGATAACTTCTATTATTATATTCATCTATAGAGATTGGATTATGGACAACGTAATTACGGGTCCGCTTAATTCAGATTTCATTACTTACAATGCTTTTTGCGATTTAAGTCACTGGTTACACTTAGGTGATTCTTTATGTATGCCTCCTGTAAAAGTATCTTTACAAAGTACCACTTTCGGAGGGCAGTTTTTAAGTAGTATTAGCATGGCTTTCGTGGGTGGGTTAATTGTTGCCTTCCCTTATATATTCTATCAAATTTGGGCTTTTATAAAACCAGCCTTAAAAGAAAAAGAAATAAAAAATACAAGGTTCATGATTTTTTGGGTGTCTTTCTTTTTCTTCGCAGGTGCTGCATTTGGATTTTTTGTACTAGGGCCATTTACTTTTAATTTCTTAGCAGGCTTTCAATTAGGTTCTAAAGGGGCTATTACAACTATTCCTACTTTTGCCGATTATCTTGATAATTTAACTAATTTGATATTAGGTTGTGGCATTGCCTTTGAACTTCCTGTAATAGTATTTCTATTGACGAAAATTGGAATGATAACCCCAAAGTTTTTAAGTACTACACGTAAATATGCAGTGGTCATTATTTTATTTGTGTCTGCGTTTATTACACCTAGTCCGGATTGGTATAGTCAAACGATTGTTTTTATTCCTTTATACACCTTATTTGAATTCAGTATTTTTGTTTCAAGATGGGCGCATAAATCGGTAAAGAAATCAGAAGAGGAAGAGTGGGATTAAAATAAGTTAGATTTTTTTTAATTAAATATATTTTATGTCATTTGTTTTTGATGCTACTAAACCCATTGCATTAGGTGCAGACCATGCAGGTGTTGATTTTAAAAACGCCATTCATACTTGGCTTCAGGACAAAGGATATGCTACCAAAGATTTTGGCACCTACAATGCCGACTCTGTTGATTACCCCGACTTTGCTCATCCAACAGCTACTAGCGTTGAAAAGGGAGAAGCTGCATTTGGCATTTTGTTTTGCGGCAGTGCCAATGGTGTTGCAATGACAGCTAATAAGCATGCGGGTATAAGAGCAGGTTTATGTTGGCAAACCGATATCGCCGAACTAACCCGCTTACATAACAATGCCAATATGATTTGTATTCCCGCACGCTATGTAAGTATTGAATTAGCGAAAGAAATGATAGAAAAATTTATGACCACTGCCTTTGAAGGCGGAAGGCATCAAAATAGAGTTCAAAAAATTTCATGTTAATTAATTAAAATAAAAATTATGCGTAAACTACTCGTTCTATTTTTAAGCTTTGTAACTGCAATGGTAGTAGCACAAGACATTGATGCTAACACTGCCGCAAAAGCAATTACTGCAGCAGGATTAAAAGAACACTTAAGTATTATTGCTGGTGCCGAAATGGAAGGCAGAGAAACGGGTACAGCAGGCGAAAGAAAAGCTGCTGCCTATTTAGTAAGCCAATACAAAAAATTTAAATTAAAGCCAGGAAATAATGGCTCTTATACTTTACCATTTAAATTATTCCAAGACAAAGTAGTGAGTTCCACATTAAAAGTAAATGGCGAACCTTATACTTTAGATAAAGATTATTGGGTGAATGCTACCTCTGTACCTCAAACATCATTCAATACCAATGCAGTCATTTTTGTAGGCTCCGACTTCAATGATAAGTCAACTGTAGACGTGAAGGGAAAATTATTAGTAGCTACAGAAAGCAAAGAAAGAAGCATGATGAAAATTATGGCTGCACAAAAATTAGGGGCAGCTGGTATAATTATTATTGCCAATACAAACCCCACTAATGCTAGTAATTTAACAGGAAGGTTAAGCATCACTGCTGCTTCAAGTACTTTTATTAGTATGACTGTTTCTAAAGCTTTAGGAAGTCGTTTAGTAGGTGGTAGTAAAGATTATACAGATCAAGAATTGGCTGATGTACCCAAGGGCGTTTTCAGCACCACCATCGATTGGGTAACAGAGCATAATAATACTGAAGTGCCAAGTGCCGATGTGCTAGCGGTTTTACCAAGCAAAGAAAAAACAGATGAATACATGTTTATTACAAGTCATTATGATCACGAAGGCATTAAGAATGGCGTAATTTACTTTGGTGCTGATGATGATGGCTCTGGTACAGCAAGTGTGGTGGCTATTGCTAATGCTTTTTCACAAGCAAGTAAAAAAGGTTTTAGCCCTAAACGCAATATGGTATTTATGAACGTATCTGGCGAAGAAAAAGGCTTATTAGGTTCTAAGTATTATAGCGAGCATCCAGTGTATCCATTAGAAAAAACTTCAGTTGATTTGAATATAGATATGGTGGGTAGAATTGATCCTACTTACAAAGGAGATTCTACAAACTATTTATATATTATTGGAGATGATAAATTAAGTAGCGACTTACAACCCATGACTGACAAAGTAAACCAACATTATAATTTAGAATTAGATAGAAAGTATAATGACCCAAAAGATATGAATCGTTTTTATTACAGAAGCGATCATTATAATTTTGCAGCAAAAGGCGTTCCTGTTATTTTCTATTTTAATGGCACCCATAGAGATTACCATAGACCATCGGATACAGTAGATAAAATCAATTTTGACTTAATGGAGAAAAGAGTAAGAATGATTTTTGAAACTGCATGGGATATGGCTATGAAAGAAGATATGTTAAAAAGAGACCTTCCTTTGAATATGCCTCCATCAAGATAAAATATAATGCCCTTCATATAAAATGAAGGGCATTATATTTTACTGGCCTAATATATAAGCAAATATCAACGGCACTACAATGGTAGCGTCGCTTTCAACGATAAATTTAGGCGTATGAATATCTAATTTACCCCAAGTAATTTTTTCATTCGGCACGGCACCAGAATAAGAACCATAGGATGTAGTGCTATCACTAATTTGACAGAAGTAGCTCCAAAAAGGAACATCATGCCATTCTAAATCTTGGTACATCATTGGCACAACACAAATAGGAAAATCACCAGCGATACCACCACCCACTTGAAAAAATCCTACCCCCTTGCCGCCACTATTCGCACGATACCACTCTGTTAATTGAACCATGTATTCAATACCATTTTTTACAGTGCTTGCTTTTAATTCATTCTTGATCACATAGCTTGCGAAAATATTTCCAGTCGTACTATCTTCCCAACCTGGCACCACAATTGGAATATTCTTTTTTGCTGCAGCCACTATCCAACTGTCTTTAGGATCAATCTCATAATATTGTTCCAACTCACCGCTTAATACTACTTGGTAAATAAATTCATGTGGAAAATAACGCTCGCCTTTTTCTTCAGCTAGTTTCCAATATTTCACAATATGTTTTTGTAATCTTCTAAAAGCCTCTTCTTCCGGTATACAAGTATCTGTTACACGATTGTAATGATTCTCTAATAAATCCCACTCATCTTGTGGAGTTAAATCACGATAGTTGGGCACTCTTTTATAATGGCTATGCGCTACTAGATTCATCACGTCTTCTTCCAGATTTGCGCCTGTACAGCTAATGATGGCAATTTTATCCTGACGGATCATTTCAGCCAAGCTAATGCCTAATTCGGCTGTACTCATGGCACCAGCTAAACTCACTAGCATTTTACCCCCTTCTAAAAGGTGGGTCTCGTAGCCTTTAGCTGCATCTACCAAAGCGGCAGCATTAAAATGTCTATAATGATGTTCTACGAACTTAGAAATGGGACCTTTGCTCATTTTATTTCAATTTGAAGCAAAAGTAAATTTTTTTATGGACATAGCGTATTATTGATTAAAACCGAATAAATAGTAACTTTAAAGCCTAAAGCAAGGATATGGGAAATAAAAAAATAGTTCTTTTTTACGTGCTTATATTAATTGGTATTCCTTTTATATATGCAGCATACCTCTACCCTAATTTGCCCGCGGTGATTCCCACCCATTTTAATATTAAAGGGGAAGCGGACGGATTTGGTGGAAAAGACAGTATTTATCTTGGGCCTATTATATTTGGCATAGCTAGCTTGTTTACTTATTTCTTATTAGCCAATATCAAAAACTTTGACCCTAAAAGAACACAACAATTAGATGATGGCTTATTCCAAAAATTTGGTTTTTTAACTGTATTATTTTTAAGTGTATTGAGCTTAGTCTTATTATATGCTACGACACATCAAGGTATACCAATTGAAAAATTATTATTTCCTATGTTAGGTCTGGCATTTGCAGCAATGGGTATTTATATGCCTAAAATAAAACAAAACTATTTCGCAGGATTTAAATTACCCTGGACATTAGACAATGAAGACAACTGGAACGCTACACATAGAATTGCAGGTAAAGCATGGTTATATGGTGGTATCTTTCAATTTATCGCAGGTATTGCCTTTAGTTCTGTAACCTCTTTTGTTATATTTTTTATAGATATGATTATAATGGTATTGATTCCAACTATATACTCCTATAGGATGTTCAAAAATGGAAATAAGGTTTCCCCATAATTAAAAATACTGCTACTAAAATAAATACTACTATAAAATTATACAAATGAAATTAGCTACTAAATATATTCACGCAGGCGCTCATCCCGATCCAAGCACAGGTGCCATCATGACGCCTATTTACCAAACTTCTACTTACGTGCAATCTGCTCCAGGTGTGCATAAGGGATATGAATATGCAAGAAGTCAAAATCCTACTAGGTTTGCATTAGAAGAAGCTTTTGCTGTAATTGAAAATGGAAAATTTGGATTAGCCTTTGCAAGCGGTGTCGCTGCAACCGATGCTGTGATGCGATTACTCGTTCCAGGAGATGAAGTAGTGGCAGCGCATGATATGTATGGAGGCACTTTTAGATTGTTTTCAAAAGTGTATGAAAAAATGGGTATCAAATTTATATATGTTGATACTTCTGATGCTACCAATGTAGCAAAAGCGATGACGGCAGCTACTAAATTAATTTGGTTGGAAACACCTACCAATCCTTTAATGAATATTAGTGATATAGAAGCAGTTTCGTTAATTGGTAAAAAACATAATTGCATGGTATGTGTTGATAATACTTTTGCCTCTCCTTATTTACAAAATCCATTAGACTTTGGCGCTACCATTGTAATGCATTCAGCTACAAAATATTTAGGGGGGCATAGCGATGTTATTCAAGGTTGTTTAGTAATGAATGATCCAACTTTAAGAGACCAATTGTATTTTATTCAAAAAAGTACAGGCGCTGTTCCAGGCCCTCAGGATTGTTTTTTAGTATTAAGAGGTATCAAAACATTGCATGTACGTATGCAAAGACATTGTGAAAATGGTATTAAAGTTGCCGCCTATTTACGTCAACATCCTAAAGTAGGTAAAGTATATTGGTGTGGATTTGAAGATCATCCAAATCACGACATCGCAAAAAAACAAATGCGTGGTTTTGGCGGCATGATGAGTTTTACTTTAAAAACTGACACAGTTGAAGCGGCCACAAAAGTATTATCTAGTACCAAAGTGTTTTCATTAGCTGAAAGCCTTGGTGGTGTTGAATCTTTAATCAATCATCCTGCAAGCATGACACATGCTTCTATTCCGCGCGATCAAAGAATTGCCAATGGTTTATCAGACGGGCTCATTCGCTTAAGTGTAGGTATCGAAGACGCAGATGATTTGATAGCAGATTTAGCACAAGCTATTGGGTAATGACTGTAGACATACAAAAATTATTGGACCAAAAAGTAAAGCAGTACAACCGTATTGAATTTATTGACAAAGATCCAATTTATATCCCTCATTTATTTACAAAGCAGCAAGACATAGAGATTGCTGGATTTTTTGCAGCCATTTTTGCTTGGGGCAATAGAACCACCATCATTAATAAAAGTAAGGAGCTATTACAAAAAATGGACAATGCCCCCTATGCATTTTGTACACAGCACCAGGATAAAGATCTAAAAAAATTATTGGGTTTTGCACATCGAACATTCAATGATACCGACTTATTATATTGTATGGCATTTCTTAAACATCATTATACAAACAATGAAAGTTTAGAATCTGCATTTTTTGAAAATCACATAGGTATAAATGTAAACTCAAAAAATAAAATAAATACAGTAGAAAAAGCGCTTACGCATTTTCAAACATATTTTTTTTCTTTGGAAGACGCGCCCGCTCGAACTAAAAAACACATATCAAGTCCCATCAGTCATTCTACTTGTAAAAGACTTAATATGTTTTTACGCTGGATGGTTCGTAAAGATAAACATGGAGTAGATTTTGGGATTTGGAAAAGCATTCAACCTGCAGATTTGATTATTCCCATAGATGTGCATGTAGCAAGAGTTTCCAGGGCCTTGGGGATCCTAAATCGCAAACAAACCGATTGGCAAACAGCTATTGAATTAACTAATTATTGCCGAACTTTGGATCCAAAGGATCCTGTTAAATACGACTTCGCATTATTTAGTTTGGGCGTCATAGAAAAATTTAATTAAAACGAATGGAAATCAATTTAGTAGCATTGGAGAAATTAACGATTCCCGATTTAGAGACCATGATCAATGAGCTCATTAAAGAAGATTTCTCTAAACTGGTTCAATTACTTTATCGTATAGATGTCTCGGAAGCAAAGCTGAAAAATATCTTACAGGCCAACCCGAATGAAGATGCAGGAAAATTAATTGCTCAAGTAGTCATTGAAAGATTAGCCGCGACCAAAAAAGCAAGAGAAAGTTTTGGTACGACGCTACCAAAAATAGAAGACGACGAAGAGCGCCTTTAAATTGACTTCTAATTAATGCATTATAGGTCCCCTAATAAAGGACGCATAATAATATCTTCCACTACTGCTTGTGGACTTAAATGCGCTGCTGCAAAAATCATTTTAGCAATATCTGCTGCTTCCATAATTCTTGAAGGCGCTACTCCACTGCCCGCCCAACTATTCGTATAAATGGCGCCTGGATATACACCTGTAACTTTAATGCCTTTGTCTTTTAATTCAACTCTTAAATTTTTAGAAAATCCATCTAAAGCAAATTTACTAATACTATAAGACCCTCCTTGCGGATAAGCTTGTAAGGATGCTATAGAACAAATATTAAAAATATGTCCTGCCCCCAATTTTACCATGGAAGGTAATAAAGCACGGGTGGTATGATATGCTGAATAGACATTTGCTTCTATTTGCGATGCTAAAACGCCTTGCTTTTCATCCATTAAATTTCCTGGCAAAAAGAAGCCTGCATTATTAATTAAGATAGAAGGAGTGCCAAAGCCAAGACACCAATTACCAAATAGTTTACAATCTTCTTCTTTAGATAAGTCAGCTACTTTACAATGAATGGTTGCTGTTGGATATTTTTCTTGCAATTGAGAAGTAGCAGTATTTAAACGAGCTTCCGTTTTACTACAAATTAATAAAGTATGGCCCGCTTGTGCAAAAGCCTCCGCTATGGAATAACCAATACCCTGTGAAGCACCTGTAATTACAACTAGCATAAAAAATAATTAATAGATAACTTAAATAAAGAATAAAGATAAGAATCAAAATTGTAAATTCGTCCAATACAATTACTTATTGATGGCCTATACAGACTTGTTTTTTGACCTTGACCATACTATCTGGGATTTTGAATTAAATTCAAAGGAAACTTTATGGGACTTACACCTTAAATACGAACTGGAAACAAAAGGCATTAACGATTTTGATGTTTTTTATAGCCAATATAGCGTACACAATCACAGATTATGGGATCGCTATACCAAGGGCTTTATCAAACAGGAAGAATTGAGATGGAAACGTATTTATTTAAGTTTACTCGATTATAAAATTGCAGATGAAGCTTTAGCTAAAGAAATGTCTCATGATTATTTAGACATCCTTCCTAATAAAAAAAATCTATTCCCCTATACCATTGAAATTTTAGAATACTTAAAGGGTAAGGAGTATAAAATGCATTTAATCACCAATGGATTTGAATCTGTTCAGTTTAAGAAGATTAAAAACTCAAATTTGGCTGACTACTTTATTGAAGTCATTACTTCCGAAGCAAGTAATAGTTTAAAGCCCCAAAAAGAAATTTTTGAATATGCCTTAAAAAGCGCCAACGCAAAAGTTGAAAACAGTATTATGATTGGAGACAATGAAAGTGCCGATATTCAAGGCGCTATTAATGCAGGTATGGATTCTGTATTTGTGAATCACTTACAAGTGAAGCCCACTGTGCCCGCAACCTACACAATTACGCACTTAAAGGAATTAGAAAATTTACTATAAGAATTTGCAAGAATTGGTTACCAACTAGCAAGGACTGTCACCCCACCCTTTACAGTATCGCCAATTTTAGTATGAATTTTTGTTCCAACTGGTAATAGCAAATCTACCCTACTACCAAATTTAATAAAACCATATTCATCACATTGATTAAAAGATTGGCCAACTGTTGTATAGTTACAAATTCTTCTTGCCAAGGCCCCCGCAATTTGTTTGCATAAAATACTTCCTTTGTTATTTTCAATCACCACCGACCATCTTTCATTATCGGTAGATGATTTAGGATGCCAGGCAACTAAAAACTTACCTGGATGATATTTATTGTATACAATATTTCCGGCAATAGGCAAACGATTTACATGCACATTCGCTGGACTCATAAACACGCTTAGTTGAATTCTTTTATCTGTATAAAATTCATCAGGTTGAACTTCTTCTATCACCACTACTTTCCCATCTGCAGGTGCCACAATGGCCCCTTCGCTAATGGTCAACCTGCGAACAGGCATTCTAAAAAAAGATACAATGAATAAGAAAAATGCAAGTGTAATGATGAAAAAACACCAAGCCCCCAAAATGGAGATCGGAAACAGGTAGGAGAAATTGACAATATTTAAAGCCCCTACTAAAATAGCTATTAGTGAAATGGTAGCAGTGCCTTCTTTATGTATTGTCATACTTTTAATTTAGGTGCAAATGTAAAGGAACTAAAACAGAATCTGAAGAATTAGCCATACAAATGGGGTTGCAAATAAGATAGAATCAAATCTATCTAGGAAGCCTCCGTGACCTGGCATCATACTACCGCTATCCTTCACGCCTGCCAAGCGCTTTAATTTACTTTGCAATAAATCTCCAAAATTGCCTGCTACTGAAGCAATTAGGCTAATATAAAAAATGTACTTCTCTTGAATGGGCACATAAATACCCATTACTTTGGATACAATTAATACCGACAAAATAATGCCCGCAATGGTACCTTCCCAAGTTTTATTAGGAGAAATTGGCGACAAGGGGGTTTTACCAATAAGGGAACCAAACAAATAAGCCATTGTATCATTTACCCAAATAGAAACAATTAATAATAAAGGGATAGAAAAACTCCAATTCCCAAAATAAGAATTGGCCATGAAACTTTTTAATTGAAAAAATAAAGATAAACTCATGGGAATGTATATCAATCCGGCAAAAGAGATTGCCCAATTTTGTAAATTAATTTTTTTGCTAAAAATATCTGTGATAAGAATAATAGCAATTACAAAAGGTAAAATTCTACTTCCAATAAACTTTATACTAACCCCATTGATGCCTAAATCTAAAGGACCCAAAGTCATCATAAATAAAGATCCTACTACTAGTAAACCCCATTTATGAATGGGCGTAATATTTTTATAGCTTGGAAAAATTAGTGCTAATAACTTTTGATACTCAAACAAACATCCCATTTGGATGATAAAAAATAATGTAAAAAAAGACCAGCTATTCCAAATTAAGCCTGTTAGCATAATAATGCCAAAAACAATTGCAGAAATAGTTCTTACTTTAAAAACGGATGCGTTAAATGCCATAATGTAATAATTAAAAATATTTAATACTTTGTTTAAGAATTTATTGGGTCTAGTTGAATAGCATCAATAAGCGTCTGCGCTTTTTCATACATAGGTAAGGGTACATATACTTCCACTTCACCTAAAAAAACATAAGAAGAGTCTTGTTTATTCAACGTCTTAGCAGGTATTTCATTTTCATTTAAAATACCCATTACCATGGAAGATGCCGCTAATTGCGAACTACTAAATACTTTTTTCCAATCCTGCATCAGGGTTACTATTTTTTAATTGACGTAATAAAAAGTAAATACCTATTAGCGCTACACCACCCCAATAAATAGGTAGATTATCATCCATAATTTTGTCAACATTTGTAGGATTTTCTCTTACCGTATATAATGTGACAATTGCAATACCATTGTTTAAGAAATGTAATAATATAGGCAACCAAATAGTTTTAGTATAATAATAAATACAGCCTAGTATAATGCCCAATGCCATTCTAGATAAAAAACCAAAATAAGAAAAATGAATAGCGCTAAAAAAAATTGCGGTTAAAATAATAGCCACATAAGGCTTTCCCGTCCAATCTGTTAAAATTTTTTGTAAGCTGCCTCTAAAATAAACTTCTTCAATAAAGGCAGGTATAATGGCTACCGCCAATAATGCATACCCTAAATCTACTAATGAAGTCATATGCGTCATAGACAACATTGCTTTTTTATATTGGGCTTCTATTGTTTCTGCCCAATTTTTAAAGTCGCTAGGAATAGGAATTTTCTCTGTTAAGCTTCCTAAAGCCCCACTTAGTATTAATCCAACAATTGCTAATAAAATAACAATGCCTATTTGCTGATAAGACTTAATGGGCGACAATCCAATATTAGCAGCCAAACTGCCTTTCGTAAAAAAGGCAACCGCAATACTTGGCAGGCCAAAAGCGATAATCGAAGCCAAAGCATTCGCAAATTGAGCCATTGAAGCATATTCGGGCTGCATAATTACCTTTTGCATGTCGGCCATGCTAATATGTAATAAGGCTGAAACTATTGAAAAACTTATAAAAGCGCCTGCAATCATGCCAATACCAGTAGCCCCTAAAAAAAGGGCCATTCTCATGGGAGGTGTCATATTAAAAAGGCTTCTATCCGATGATTCCATCTAAATCAATTAATTGGTACATTTGCAACCGTATCAGTAAGATGCAAGATAATGAATTCATATGGTTTCTATAGGTCCTATACAATTACCCGATTTTCCCCTATTACTCGCTCCTATGGAGGACGTGAGTGACCCCCCGTTTAGAGCAGTTTGTAAAGAGAATGGGGCCGATCTCATGTACACCGAATTTATAAGCAGTGAGGGGTTAATTAGAGATGCCATAAAAAGTAGGCAGAAGCTAGACATATTCGATTACGAACGTCCTATAGGTATTCAAATATTTGGTGGGGATGAAGAAGCTATGGCACTTTGTACTAAAATTGTTGACACTGTGAATCCCGATTTAATTGATATCAATTTTGGATGTCCAGTTAAAAAAGTAGTTACTAAAGGTGCTGGTGCTGGCGTATTGAAGGATTTAGATTTAATGGTAAGATTAACAGAAGCCGTTGTAAAAAGCACCAATCTTCCTGTTACCGTTAAAACAAGATTGGGTTGGGATGAAGGTTCAAAAAATATTCACGAAGTGGCTTTGAGATTACAAGACGTAGGTGTAAAAGCTTTGGCTATTCATGGACGTACCAGAACACAAATGTATAAAGGTGAAGCAGATTGGACATTAATAGGAGAAATAAAAAATGATCCTCGTATTCATATGCCCATTTTTGGAAATGGAGATATCAATTCACCCGAAAAAGCATTGGAATATAAAAACAAATACGGCGTAGATGGCATTATGATTGGACGCGCTGCCATTGGTTATCCATGGATATTTAGAGAAATAAAACATTTTGTAGAAACGGGAACAAGAAGAGCAGATCCTACTATTGAAGAAAGAGTTGAAGTGGCGAGAAAACATTTAATTAAATCAATGGAGTGGAAAGGACCTATTGCAGGCATTAATGAAATGAGAAGACATTACGCTAATTATTTAAGAGGGCTTCCTAATATAAAAGAGTACAGAAATAAATTAGTACGCATTACAGCACAAAAAGAAATTGAAGCAGTACTTGATGAAATCAAAGAAAAATACAAAGATTCTGTTATTGAATCTGGTAAAATTGTGTTAGAAAATTACCACGAGCACTGCCCTATTTAATGAATGCCCCTCTATTAACTTACTCCTTTTTTTCAATTGCCTCTACTACTAAAGGATCTAATGGATCCACTGTCATTGGAAAATAATGCGTAAGAGTGCCTTGCTCATTGATTAAATATTTGCAAAAATTCCAAGCAGGTTCTTGATGATTCCAACCATTAATGGTCATATCCGATAACCATTTAAAAACTTCGTTTTGATGATTCTTTTTTATCACAATTGATTTCGCCATTAAGGGAAAGCTTACTCCATAATTCTTTTTGCAAAAAGCAGCAATACTTTCATTGTCTTTGGTTTCCTGTTCTTTAAAGTCATTGGCCGGGAAACCAATCACTACAAGACTTTCGGCATATTTTGTTTGCAATGTTTCTAGTGCTTCATATTGTCCTGTGAATCCACAATCACTTGCCGTATTGACAATTAAAACTTTTTTTCCTTTCAAAGAAGAAAAGTTAAAATCCTTGCCATTGATATCTTTCGTTGTTAAACTATAGAATGAAATTACAGGAGTTTTGTTTTCTTTATTAAATTGAACTTGTTTTTTACCTGCGCCCTTACCAGACCACATAATGGCTGGATAAATTGTTTTTAAAATAGATTGTCGATAAGACATACCCGATTTTTTCATCAATAAAGTGGCTGAAACCAAAACACCTAAAGCGATGGCAATTTTTATCATGACATTTTTATTATTTTTCAAATCCAAAATTTAATTCAACGATGAAATAGTCTACCCAATTAATCTTTTCAATAACCAAGCTTTTCCTTTATAGGGAGGATATTTAAAACCAGGGTCAATCCAAGTAGGTGTTTTTAAAACCGATTTAGTATGCGTAAAAGTGTCAAAACTCAACTTACCATGATAGCCACCTGTTCCGCTAAAACCCCTACCACCAAAGGGCAAATCATGATTGGTAATATGCATAGTAGCATTATTTACACAGGCACCTCCTGAAGGCACATTGGTTAACCAATATTGTTCGTCAGCTTTATTTTCTGTGAAAACATAAAATGCCAATGGATTTGGGTTTTTTTGAATAATTGCCAATGCTTCTTCTTTGGATTCATAAGTAAGAATAGGAAGTATCGGGCCAAAAATTTCATCTTGCATAATTTTTGCATCTGTATGCACACCTGTCATAATCGTTGGCTCGATAAATAATTTTTCTCTGTTTGATTTTCCTCCATAAACAATTTCTCCTTCAGACATATAACTGGTGATACGCAACCATTGTTTGTCATTAATTATTTTACCATAATGTTCAGACGTTTCTGCATCTGCACCATAAAATGATTGAATGGCAATTATCAATTCTTTAATTAAGGTATCTTTTAAATGTGGGGGTACTAAAATATAGTCAGGTGCAATACACATTTGACCACAATTAGAAAATTTAGGATTAGCTAAACGTCGAGCTGCCACTCTCAAATTAGCATCGGCAGCAATAACAGCAGGACTTTTACCACCTAATTCTAAAGTAACAGGCACTAATTGTTCGGCTGCATATTTATAAATTATTTTTCCAACCGCTGTACTTCCAGTATAAAAAATATGATCAAATCTATTTTCGGTTAACAAGGGTGGCAAAATGGTGGCACCTTCTCCTTCTAGATACAATATATAATTATCAGGAAATAGGGAGTCCACTATTTTACCCATGATTTTTGCTGTTGCTGGAGCAAATTCACTTGGTTTTAATACTACACAATTGCCTCCGGCAATAGCCCCAATTAAGGGCGTAAATAATAACTGAAAGGGATAGTTCCAAGGCGCAATAATACAAACCACCCCCAAGGGCTCTTGCATGGTATAACTTGCAGAAGGCATATTGACCAAGTTAGTGGCTACAGTATTGGGCTGCATCCACTGCTTTAAATGCTTTATAGTATAGTTTAATTCACTTAAGAAGAACCCTACTTCTGTAGCCCAGGCATCTTCATCGGTTTTTTTGAGATCGGCATAAAGTGCCTGATATAATTGTTTTTCAGCGTCTAAAACTGCCTTTTTTAAGCGTTCTAGCTGAAGTAATCTAAAAGAATACGACTGGGTAGCCCCTGTAGCGAAATAGGCACGCAGGTTTTGAACTGAGGTAGACATAAGCAAAGATTATTAGGCAATTTAAGTCTTATTCATGAAAGCAAAGTGGCATTTATTCACTTATCAAAATAATTCTTAAAATTCCAAAATTTTTGATAATTTAACATACTCATTTTAACAACGATTATAAACCAAATAACGATTTGCTATGTCCAAGAAAAAATTAGACAACTCAAGGAGGGATTTTATCAGAAACTCCGCACTTGCATTAGGGGGCTTTTACATTTTACCTAGACACGTTTTAGGAGGGAAAGGATTTACTGCACCAAGTGATAAATTACAAGTAGCTGGTATTGGTGCTGGTGGTAAAGGAGAGAGTGATTTATTTGCTTTCTACAGTAGTGGAAAAGCAGATATTGCTTTTTTATGTGACGTAGATGATCGTCAATGCGCAAAAAGCTGGCAAAGATATCCAAAAGCAAAACGTTATAAAGATTATAGAGAAATGTTAGATAAAGAACATATGCATATTGATGCTTGTTCTGTTTCTACACCCGATCATATGCATGCTGTACAAGCAATGGCAGCGATGCAATTAGGTAAACATGTTTATGTACAAAAGCCAATGGCACATGATATTTATGAAGCACGTGTTATGACAAAAGCGGCTCATGATTATAATGTTGTAACACAAATGGGTAACCAAGGTTCTTCTGGAGATGGTGTGCGCATGCTACAAGACTGGCATACTGCAGGATTAATTGGAGATATTCATACTATATATTGTTATACCGACAGACCTGTTTGGCCTCAAGGTGTAAATCGTCCAATCATAACTACACCAAGTCCAATACCTGCAGAATTAGATTTTAATTTATGGTTAGGTACTGCACCACAAAAAGATTATTTCGAAGGATTACTTCCCTTTAACTGGAGAGGTTGGTGGGATTACGGAACCGGTGCATTAGGTGATATGGCTTGTCATATTATGGCACCTGCATTTGCAGTGGCTGGATTAGGTTATCCTATTGCTGCTGAGTGTAGTGTTGCAACTCGTTATACTGCACCATGGCAAAAATTAAATGCACCAGATAGTGGCCCAATGGGTTCTCATATTATTTTAACTTTCCAAGGACAAAACGGAAAACCAAATGTAAAATTACATTGGATGGATGGCGGTATTCAACCAGAGCGCCCAGCAGAATTAGGACCAAATGAAATAATGGGTGATGGTGGCAATGGTGTTATTTTCGAGGGTACAAAAGGAAAAATGATGGCGGGTACTTATGGTATTAATCCTCAATTATTACCTACGAACTTAACAAAAACAACTTCTGTACCACAAACAGTAAATCGTGTTAAAGGCGGAGAAGCCGGACACTATTCTGCATGGGTAGAAGCTTGTATCGCAGGAGCAGGAAGCGCAGAAGCAAAAGCATTAAGTTCTCACTTTGATATAGCAGGTCCTTTAACGGAGTCTGTGTTAATGGGTAATTTAGCTATTAGAAGTTATGATATCAAAGCCACTGATAAAAAAGGAGGCGCCACTTATCCAGGTAGAAACATTCAATTATTATGGGATGGCCCTAATATGAAAATCACCAATTTCGACGAAGCGAATCAGTATGTTAAAAGAACATATCGTGAAGGTTGGAGCTTGGGTGTTTAGTCATAATTAGTTTTACTTATTATAAAATCTCGGTTGCCAATGGTAGCCGAGATTTTTTCTTTAATAGCTTAAGTAATAAAAATCGGTAACTTCATTTAGCAAAATAAATACCATGGAAAATTTACGTGAACAGTTCTTATTAAATCCTGACATTACATTTTTAAATTTTGGATCTTTTGGCGCTACGCCTAAACCTATTTTTGATGCTTATCAAAAATGGCAAATGGTGTTAGAGGCAGAACCTGTTCAGTTTATTGCATTTGATGGCGTACACTATTTAGCAGATACAAGAGCCGCTTTAGCAAAATTTATTGGCTGTCCAGATAAGGATGATATAATTATGGTGACCAATCCTTCCTTTGCTGTGAATTTAATTGCTAAAAACTTTCCTTTACAAGCAGGGGATGAAATTTTAGCAACCGATATTGAATATGGGGCTTGTGATCGTACATGGGAATTTTATTGTCAAAAAAATAAAGCCATTTACCGTAAGCAAAAAATTAATTTACCCATAACCACCAAAGAAAAATTTATTGAAGATTTTTTTGAAGGCGTAAGGCCCAGTACCAAAGCCATTTTCATAAGTCATATAACCAGTGCCACTGGATTAATTTTCCCTGTTAAAGAAATTTGTGCAATCGCTAAATCAAAAGGTTTAGTAACCATTGTAGATGGCGCACACGCTCCTGCACATATAGATTTAAATATAAATGAATTGCAAGCAGATTTTTATACAGGCGCTTGTCACAAATGGATGATGGCAGCCAAGGGTTGTAGTTTTTTATACGCACATAAAAGTGTACAAAAAATGTGTGACCCACTCATTGTAAGCTGGGGCTATAAAGCCTTTAAGCCCTCTGCATCTACTTTCTTAGATTATCATCAAATGATTGGGACCCGCGATTTTTCTGCCTTTTTAACAGTAGCTGCCAGTATTGAGTTTATGCAAAAAAATAATTGGACAGCTGTTTCCAAACATTGTCGTGAAATAGTACTTGATAATGCGCCACGTTTTTATACATTACTAGGCACCCAACCCATCAGCCCTTTAACCAATGAATGGATTGGACAAATGATAAGCATCCCTATTAAAACTACCGAACCAGAATTATTACAAAGAAAATTGTATACCGATTATAAAATTGAGATTCCTATTATGCGCCAAGACAATGATGTGTATATGCGTTATTCCATCAATGCCTTTAATAGTGTAAAAGATTTAGATATTCTTTATAAAGCGTTAGAAGCCATTCAGGAAGAAGGTGTATTGTTGCAATAAATATATTTTAAGCTAGTGCCTCATACAATATCTCTACTGTATGTAAGGCTCTCTCTCCTGTGCCATCTTTAATTTGATGACGGCAACTCGTTCCTGGAGCAGCAATAGTGCAATTGTTTTTATGGGCTCTTACTTTAGGAAATAAGACCAACTCTCCAATATTCATTGACACTTCATAATGTTCCTTCTCATACCCAAAGGATCCAGCCATGCCACAACAACCAGAAGGGATGGTTTCCACTGTATAATTCGTAGGAAAGGAAAGTACTTTTACTGAATCTGCTAAAGAACCCACTGCTTTTTGTTGACAATGCCCATGCAATAAAATAGATTTAGCATTTTGCGTAAATTTATTTTTTGTTATACCCCCTGACTCAATTTCTTTGGCGATAAATTCATCAATGAAAAAACTATGGTTAGCTAAATGTTTTGCCGCCACTATATTTTCATCTGTTGCTAAATCGGGGTATTCATCTCTAAAAGTCAATATAGCAGAAGGTTCTAATCCAATGATAGGACTTTGTTCATTAACCAAATGGCTTAGTTTTTCAATATTGATATTGGCAATTTTTTTTGCCTTTCTCACCAATCCTTTGGACAACCAAGTTCTACCGCTTTCTTCATGATCTGGAATAACAACCTCATAGCCCAATGCACTTAATAATTGAACGGCTTTAATACCAATGCCAGCGTCATTATAATTAGTAAACTCATCGCAAAATAAATACACTTTCATTTTCGCATTTACTGGCGCTTTGTAATTTTTTTGATACCAGGATTGCAAGGTTTCTAGTGACAAAGAAGGCATCGAACGTTTCAAAGCAAAACCTGAAACCAATTTTACTAAAGACCCAGTTATTATATTATTTATAAATAAATTATACAAACGCGGAGCAATAGAGCCAACTTTAGCAGCGGCGGTAAAATTGGCAATCAGCTTAGCTCTAAAAGGAACTCCATTGGCATCATAATAATGTTGTAAAAATTCTGCTTTCAATTTAGCCATATCTACATTAGAAGGGCATTCGCTTTTACAAGCCTTGCAACTTAAACACAAACTCATTACGTCATAAATTTCTTTATGATGATACCTATTTTGTTTATCAGAATGCGTTAAAAATTCTCGTAAAATATTGGCACGTGCACGTGTAGTATCTTTTTCATCTCTAGTCGCCATAAAGGAAGGGCACATGGTACCACCTGAAAGATGCGTTTTTCTGCAATCACCAGAACCATTGCACTGTTCGGCATGTTGTAAAATATCTTGTTGATGAAAACGAAATATAGTTTTAAACTCGGGTGTTAATTGCCCCGGCTCATACCTTAGCATGGTATTCATGGAAGGTGTATCCACTATTTTATTCGGATTGAAAATATGTTTTGGGTCCCAAGTATTTTTAACTTGTTTCAGTAAAGCATAATTTTTTTCACCCACCATTTGCTTGATAAATTCTCCGCGCAAACGGCCATCGCCATGCTCACCACTTAAGGAACCATCGTATTTTTTTACCAGGGTCGCCACTTCTTCTGCAATGGTTCTAAATAATTGGTTCCCTTCCTTAGTTTTTAAATTAATAATAGGGCGCAAATGAAGCTCCCCCGAACCTGCATGCGCATAATGCACTGCATACAAGCCATGCTTTTGCAATATTTCATTAAAGTCGCGAATATAATTAGGCAGGTCTACTACATCCACAGCAGTGTCCTCAATAACCGGTACTGCTTTTTCATCACCTGGTAAATTACTCAATAAACCTAGCCCTGCTTTTCTTAAAGCCCATATTTTTTTAGCATCTGCTCCATATAAAACTGGAAAATGATACCCTAGGCCGGCAGCGCGCATTTCAGCTTCCACCTTATTGGTAAGTGCAAGAATTTCCTCTTTAGTTTCTTTTACAAATTCAATTACTAAAATCGCACCTGGATCTCCTTGTACAAAAAATCTATTTTTACTTTGCTCAATATTTTCTTTAGTACATTCTAAAATATAATGATCAATCAATTCGCTCGCACTGGGTTGATATTTTAAACCAATTAAATTCGCATGAAGTGATTCGTCAATAGAATTAAAATGAACACATAGTAAACCCACTTCTTTGGGAGGGGCAGGTACTATATTTAATTTTATCTCCGTCATAAACGTCAAAGTACCTTCTGAGCCTGCAATTAGATCACAAAAATTAAAACGAGGACCACCTGCAGTAAAAGGATCCGACTCCACTAACATGTCAATAGCATAGCCTGTATTTCTTCTAAGCACCGATTTTTTAGGAAACTCTTTTCTTATCTCTACTTGGTTATCATATTGGCTTAATAGAGATCGTACCGATTTGTAAATAGTACCTTCTAAAGTATTCAAGTCGCATTTTGCATGAAAATCATCGGTAGATAGGCTATTAAAAACTACTTCTGATCCATCACTTAAGAATGCTTTGACTTCCAATAAATGTTCACGAGTACTTCTATATACTACCGAATTAGATCCACAAGAATTATTGCCCACCATTCCTCCAATCATTGCTCTATTAGCGGTGGAAGTTTCTGGTCCAAAAAATAAACCATGCGGTTGTAGAAATAAATTCAATTCATCCCGAATCACACCAGGTTGCACACGCACCCAGCCTTCTTCTTTATTGAGTTCTAAAATTTTATTAAAATGTTTTGACACATCAACAATAATTCCATTGCCAACTACTTGTCCCGCTAAGGAAGTGCCAGCAGTTCTAGGAATTAAGGAAGTCTTATTTGCGGCCGCAAATACAATCAATTTGGAAATATCTTCTTTTGTTCTAGGAATAGCCACCGCCAACGGCATTTCTCTATAACTAGAGGCATCCGTTGCGTACAATGTTCTGATCATTTTATCGTAAAAAAGATCTCCTTCTAGTACTTGCGCAAGTTTTTTAAGCTGTTCCTTCATAATGCAAAATTCAACTTGCCAAAATTACTAAAATATTGACATAGACTGCCTAGCAATTCTTTTTGTCTGAACAGTCAACTACCAACTTAAAGTTTTCAAATAAGCGGCGTCATCTTTTGCACAATCTAATTCAGTAGTGCCAGTGTAAGCTTCTTGCTCAACAATGAAGTATTTAACACCTTGCGCAGTTGCTTGAGGTAATAAAGATTTATAATCGATGGTTCCTTTTCCAATAATACAAGATTCATGTCCTGTAGCCGTTTTAACTAGATCTTTTACATGCACTAATTTAAAACGATTAGGGAATTTCTTCATGTAGGCAATAGGATCTACCCCTGCAGCTACTGTCCAATACATGTCCATTTCAAAATCAACGGTATCAGGATTGGTAGATTTCATCATTAAATCTTGTGGTACGATACCATCCATTGCTACAAAAGAATAGTCATGATTATGGTAAGCAAAACGTAACCCATTTTTCTTAGTGATTTCACCGCAAGCATTAAACTCATCAGAGAAGCGTTTAAAATTATCAATTGATTTTTGGGCGCCTTTGTGCGGACAAATTAAATATTTCATTCCTATCTCTGCAGCTTGCGCGGCCTTGCGTTCAAAATCTTTGGTATTGTCACAATGAGTTGAAACCATTTTCATGCCTAAATCATCTAATACCTTCTTCAATTCTGTATTTTTCATTCCCCAAAAAATACCTTTGTCTCCTTCAAAACCCTCTATTTGCTTGTACCCACATTTAGATAAGTGTGTCAATACACCTACTGTATCTTTATATAATGCTTGTTTCACTGTCCATAATTGAATGCCGAATGGATTTGCTTTACCTGCCATCGCCATTAATTCATTACCAAAAGGCATACTTAATGCTGCACCTGCTAATGCTGTTTGACGGAGAAAATTTCTTCTTGAATTGTTCATAAAATCGTTTTTAAAGTTCAGTCGTTAAAAATACGAATGCAATTATTTGCACCGTTTGAGATCCCATTTGAAAGTTCTATATAATACAGAACCTGCTTTAGTTTACTAAGTAGCCCAAGCCTTATCTCCTTTCTTATAAGGTACCGTGCCTTCATATTTACCAGGTACGGCAATATAGCGCAATGCTTTTGTAGCGCCTACTTCAGAACTAAAGAATCCCCATAAGGTTAATTCTTTTAGCATAGTGAAATAATGTTTAGTCTCATCTGGTTTTTTAGTTTTTTGAAAAGCGGCTGCTTCTTTATCTAAATCTACTAACAAACTATGGCGTTGCTCAGCAGTTGCCTGCATAAATGTTTTTCCACTTGCTTTAGTAGCTGCTTCATTTAATTTTTTAAAGCCATCCATGAAAGCAGTTTGATCTTTTGCTTCATAACAATCAGTTACAATCACTGTCATAAACTCACCCACTTTTGCCTCTTTCGCTCCAGGTGTGTTAGTAGCAGGTAAAATGGTTTCTGCAATTTCATTTAAAAACGAAATATCATCTTTTGTGAACTTAAGTCCTGTTGCACCAGTAGTACAACCAGCTAAAAATGCTTCTGCACCTAAAACGGTTCCGCCCATTATGAGTGCTACTCTTGATAAGGCTTCTCTTCTATTCATCATAAAATAGTATTTAAAATTTTATAAAATTATAAGTTTCCTTTTTTCAATTCATTTACTGCAAACTCAGCAGCTCTAGCAGTGAAGGCCATGTATGTTAAAGATGGATTTACACAAGAAGAACTTGCCATAAAAGCACCATCAGTTACAAATACATTGGGCGCATCCCATACTTGGTTGTTGCCATTCAAAACCGATGTTTTTGAATCTCTACCCATACGAGCAGTTCCCATTTCATGTATCCCTCTTCCTGGTGTGCCATCTCCATCATGAGCGGTTACATTTTTAACACCTGCTTTTTCTAACATTTCTTGGGCATCTGCAAAAATATCCTTGCGCATTTTTTTCTCATTCTCTTTTAATTCGCAATCAATATTTAATACATTTAATCCCCATTTGTCTTTCACTGTCTTATCTAAAGTTACTTTATTCGTTGGATCTGGCAACATCTCTCCAAAGCCACCCATACCAATGGTCCAGCTACCTGGTTCCGTTAAGGCATCTTTATAATCTCCTCCAATAGAAAATTCAGCAACATCTCTTCTCCAGTTTTGACGAGAGCCGCTTCCTTGGTAACCAAAGCCACGAACATAATCGCGTTTATCATCGCCTACATTTCTAAAACGAGGAATATAAAAACCATTCGCACGACGACCAAAAGTATATTTATCTTCATACCCTTCTACCATTCCTCCAGCACCAACGCCTAAATGATGGTCCATTAAGTTTTTTCCAAGTGCATCGCTGCTGCTTCCTAAACCACCTTCCCAAACATCGGTTGCAGAATTCATTAATAACCAAGTACTATTTAAAGTAGAAGCGTTTACAAAAATAATTTTTGCCTTGTACTCAATAGTCTTATTGGTTTCTGCATCTAAAACAGTTACACCCGTTGCACGTTTTTTATCTTTATCGTATTTAATTTCTGTTACAATGCTCCAAGGTCTTAAAGTTAAATTACCTGTTGCCATGGCAGCTGGTAAAGTAGATGATTGAGTACTGAAGTACCCACCAAATGGACAACCTAACCAACATTTATTTCTAAACTGACAACCAGGACGACCTTCATGAGGCACAGTAATATTTGCAGTACGTCCTATAATTAAATGACGTGACCCTTTATATACATCTTTTAATCTTGCAGCAACATCTTTCTCCACACAGGTTAAATCCATGGCTGGTAAAAATTGACCGTCAGGTAAAACAGCTAAGCCATCGCGATTACCGCTAATGCCCGCAAATTTTTCTACATAGTCATACCATGGTTCAATTTCTTTATAACGAACAGGCCAATCAACGCCATGTCCATCTTTTGCATTGGCTTCAAAATCTAAATCAGACCAACGATAACTTTGACGACCCCACATTAAAGAACGACCTCCCACATGATATCCTCTAAACCAATCGAAACGTTTTGTTTCAACATAAGGACTTTCTTTATCTGAACACCAATAATCTAAATTGGTTTCGTTTAATGGATAATCTCTTTTTAACACAGGGTAATCTTTTATCATTTCCTGTGTACGTGTACCACGGTGTGGATGATCCCATGCTTCTTTATCTGCATTGACATAATCCTTAATGTGTTCAATGTTTCTACCACGCTCTAACATTAATACTTTTAATCCTTTTTGCGTAAGCTCTTTAGCTGCCCATCCACCGCTAATTCCAGACCCTACCACAATTGCGTCATACTGTTGCTCTGCCATATTTTAGATTTTACTGTTTTTTATTAAATCAACTATTTATTTTTTCTTTCGTCGCCTTTCTTCTTCATCAATTTTTACGTTGCTTATTAAACATCACAAATTTTAATAGCAGCAGCCAATGAAGCAATCGGATCTTTATCTGCAGGAATAAATTCTTGTGCTACATATCCTTTAAATCCTGTTTTCAAAATGGCACGCATGATAGCTGGATAATATAATTCTTGTCTTTCATCAATTTCATTTCGACCTGGCACACCCCCAGTATGATAGTGTCCATAATAAGCGTGATTAGTGTTAATTGAATGAATAATATCGCCCTCATCAATTTGCATATGATAAATATCAAAAAGCAATTTAAAATTAGGAGAGCCTAAACGCTTACATAATTCAACGCCCCAGCTAGATCTGTCACACATATAATCTTTATGGTCTACTCTTGAGTTTAATAATTCCATTTGAATAACAACACCTCTTTTTTCAGCCAATGCCATAATTTTTTTCAAACCAGTCACGCAATTATTCAAACCAGTTTCATCATCCATGCCTCTTCTACTTCCCGAAAAACAAATCAAGTTTGTATAGCCCGCGTCTGCTACATAATTAATATGTTCTATATAACTTTTAACTAATTTATCGTGGTATTGTATAGTATTGAATCCTTCGGTTAAACTAATCTCAGCACCATTGCACATGGTAGAAGTAAGCCCGTTATCTTTTAATATTTTCCATTCTGAAGGGCCTACTAAATCCATACCCACCATACCTAGTTGCTTAAAACTTTTCGCTAATGATTCAGTGGGAATGTCACTATAACACCATCTACAAGCAGAATGGTTAATGTTTCCTTTAAGTGCATCTGTTGTTGCTTGATTTTTCACTGCTGCTAAAATATTAGAGGGTAAAACCGCGCCTGTAGCGATTGCTGCAGACCCTGTTAAAACTTGTTTAATAAGCTTACGTCTGTTGACATTTGTTGACATGGCAAGTAAAAGTTAATTGGTTTGATAAATATAATTTTTATTTCCTATTTTTTACAAAGTTTTTAGTTAAAAAAAGGGGTTATTTGCAAAATAATAAGGAAATTGCTACTAGAATACTCTGAAAGTGTTATAATGACACAATTAATCGATTTTGTAAGCTTAAAAACAATCAAAAATGAATAGAAAATTACGCATGGGAATGGTCGGCGGAGGTAAAGATGCCTTTATTGGTGCCATACACAGATTAGCTGCTAATATGGATGGTCTTATTGAAATAAGTTGCGGTGCCTTAAGTATTAATCCTGAAATAGCAGTGGCTTCAGGCGAGGCACTATTTCTTCCCAAAGAAAGAACCTATTTGACTTTTGATGAAATGATAAAAAAAGAGGCAGCGCTTCCTGCCAATGAGCGCATGGATTTTGTCACAATTGTAACACCCAACTTTGCACACTTCGCACCAGCAATGATGGCATTGGAGTATGGATTCCATGTAGTCATAGAAAAACCGATTACTTTTTCAATGGATGAAGCAAAACAATTAAAACAAAAATTAGACGAGACCGGATTAACACTTTGTTTAACACATACCTATTCTGGTTATCCTATGGTAAAGCATGCAAAAGCCATGGTGAAGGAAGGAAAGCTAGGAAAAATTAGAAAAGTATGGGTAGAATATGCACAAGGTTGGTTAAGTAAATTATCTGAAAGAGAAGGAAATGCACAAGCAGCTTGGAGAACAGATCCAAAAAAATCGGGTAAGAGTTCTGTAATGGGAGATATTGGAACACACGCTGCACATTTAGCAGAATATATTACGGGTGCTAAAATTTCTGAGGTTTGTGCCGAATTAAATACAATGGTAGAAGGAAGATTACTTGATGATGATGGATCAGTAATGTTGAAATTTGATAATGGTGCTAAAGGAGTTTTGATGGCATCACAAGTTGCAGCAGGTGAAGAAAATAATTTAAAAATTAGAATTTATGGGGAGAAAGGTGGTATCGAATGGATGCAGCATGAACCCAATACTTTACATGTTAAATGGTTAGACCAACCTGCACAAGTACTAAGAGCAGGTGGAAACTATGGTGCACATTTATCTGCGACAGCCATACATAGTTGCCGCACACCCGGCGGACATCCTGAAGGATACTTAGAAGCTTTCGCAAATATCTATCGCAATTTTGCTTTAACCCTTGGATGTAAAATAGATGGTAACACTCCTACACCAGAAATGTTAGACTTCCCTGGTATTGAAGATGGTTTAAGAGGAATGGCATTTATAGATAATGTAGTTGCCTCTTCGCAGTCCGATAAAAAATGGACACCTTATGTTATTTAAAATATAATTATGACAACAATAAAAGGACCTGCTATTTTTTTAGCACAATTCATGGGTGACACGGCTCCATTTAATACTTTAGAAGGTATTTGTAAATGGGCTGCTGGCTTGGGTTTCAAAGGAGTGCAAATTCCTAGTTGGGATGCAAGATGCATCGATTTAAAAAAAGCTGCAGAAAGTAAAACCTATGCAGATGAAATTAAAGCTATCGTTACAAAAGCAGGAATGGAAATAACTGAATTGTCTTCTCACTTACAAGGACAATTAGTAGCAGTGCATCCAGCCTATGATGCACAATTTGATGGCTTTGCTCCTAAAGAAGTGCATGGCAATTCAAAAGCAAGAACAGCATGGGCGGTGCAACAATTAATGTATGCAGCCAAAGCTTCACAAAATTTAGGACTCAATGCACATGCCACTTTTAGCGGATCCTTATTATGGCATACAATGTATCCTTGGCCACAGCGTCCAGCCGGATTAGTAGAGACAGGATTTACTGAGTTAGCAAAAAGATGGATGCCTATATTAAATGAATTTGATAAAGTAGGTGTTGATCTTTGTTATGAAATTCATCCTGGTGAAGATTTACATGACGGCGTTACTTATGAAATGTTTTTAGATAAAGTAAAACAACATCCACGTGCTTGTTTATTATACGATCCTTCTCACTTTGTTTTACAATGCATGGATTACTTAGGATATATCGATGCTTTTCATGAGCGCATTAAAATGTTTCATGTAAAAGATGCAGAATTTAACCCAACAGCAAAGCAAGGTGTATATGGTGGTTATCAAAATTGGATAGATCGCGCAGGTAGGTTTAGATCTTTAGGAGATGGGCAGGTAGATTTTAAAAGTATATTCAGCAAATTAGCTGCTTACAATTTTAAAGGTTGGGCAGTGATGGAATGGGAATGTGCCATTAAACATCCCGAAGTGGGTGCAGCAGAAGGCGCCCTATTTATTCAAAAAAATATTATTAAAGTAACTGAGAAAGCATTTGACGATTTTGCAAGTACTGGTTCAGATGAATCATTCAATAAGAAAATTTTAGGCATTTAAACATTTAAAAAAGAAGCACTATGAAGAAGGTTTTATTTATTTTAACGACGGCTGTTATTGTAATGGCTTGTGGTGGTGGATCAACAGAAGCTGGAAAAGCAGCAGATGGCGCAAAAGAAGCGACAGCAAGTGCTGGCAATTCCTTATCAGACAACCCAGATTATCAAAAAGGATTAGCCTTGGTTGCAGGAAGTGATTGTTTAACTTGTCATAAAACAAGTGAAAAAAATATTGGACCTGCTTATAAAGATGTAGCAGCAAAATATGAAAATACAGAAGCTAACATAAAGATGTTAGCGGAAAAAATAATTAAAGGCGGAAGTGGCAATTGGGGCGCCATTCCAATGACACCTCACCCTCAATTAAAACAAGAAGATGTAGAACAGATGGTAAAATATGTATTACTTTTAAAGAAGTAATATACTTAACCCCCATTTAAAATTACCCAACCCATTATCATGAAAAAAATATTATTTGCATTTTTAGTAACCTTAGTGTCTACTCAAACAAATGCACAAAAATGGATCTCTTTATTTGACGGAAAAACAACTAACGGTTGGCATAGTTTTGGCAAAGCCAGTGCAGGTGAAGCATGGATTGTAGAAGATGGTGCCATCGTATTTGACCCCGCTGCAAAAACTGCAGGTAAATATGGTGGAGATCTTGTAACAAATGAAAGCTATAATGATTTTCATTTACAACTAGAATGGAAGATTTCTAAAAATGGTAATAGTGGTATTATCTTTTTTATACAAGACGATCCTACAAAATATAAAGAAACCTGGCATACAGGACCTGAAATGCAAGTCTTAGATAATGATGGGCATCCAGATGGAAAAATTATTAGTCATAGAGCAGGTAATTTATATGATTTAATTGTTGGTAAAGAAGGCGTTGTAAAACCTGCTGAAGAATGGAATAAAGTTGATATTATTTTTAAGAAAGATAAATTAGACCTTATGTTAAATGATGTTAGCATGGTAAGCACACATGTAGGAGATGATGGCTGGAAAGATTTGATAAGAAGATCTAAATTCTCTAAAGGTGAATCGCCTGATTTTGCAAAAATATTCTCAGGACATATTGCTTTACAAGATCATGGAAATAAAGTGAGTTATAGAAATATTCGTATTCAAAAGTTATAATTCAGATAGTGCAAACTATTCATGAAAATTTTATGCGTCAGGCCCTCGTGCAAGCACAGAGGGCCTTTGACGTTGATGAAGTGCCTGTTGGTGCAGTCATTGTAATGCATGGAAAGATTATTGCTAAGGCCTACAACCAAGTACAGTTGTTGAAAGACGTTACCGCTCATGCCGAAATTTTAGCCATCACGAGTGCCTGTGAAAATTTACAAGAAAAGTATTTGACGGAAGCAACCTTATATGTAACACTAGAGCCCTGCTTAATGTGCGCAGGTGCCTTGTACTGGAATAAAATAGGCCATATTGTTTTTGGCGCTTATGACGAAAAAAATAGCTACCGCCGTGTTACCGAAAAAAATCCTTTTCATCCTTCCACTACCCTTGTAGGTGGAATTTTACAAGACGATTGCGCCGCGCTCATGCAAGCTTTTTTTAAAGCCAAGCGTTAATATCATAACTAGAGGGAATCCTAAATATTATTTCGAGTCAAAAAAAGTTTTCTTTTCTATTTAAGGAAAAAATGGCTTGCCTTGGCTTAAATCAGCGCAAAGCATTGTAATTTTGAGCTTCATTCTGAAACACAATAAATAAAAAATATGTCATTTACTTTACCAGCGTTACCCTACGCACACGAAGCCTTAGAACCCCATTTTGATACCTTGACCATGCAAATTCATCATGGCAAACACCATCAAGCATATGTAGATAATTTAAATAAAGCTATTGCTGGCACTCCTAATGAAGGAAAAAGTTTAGAAGAATTAGTAAAAGTGGCTGGCACTATTAGTCCGGCTGTAAGAAATAACGGTGGTGGACATTGGAACCACAGTTTCTTTTGGGCAAGCTTAGCACCTAATGCTGGTGGCGCTCCTACTGGCGCATTGGCTGATGCGATCAATGCTGCTTTCGGAACTTTAGATGCATTCAAAGAAAAATTTGCAGCAGCTGGTATGACTCGTTTTGGAAGTGGTTGGGCTTGGTTAATCGTAAAAGATGGAAAATTAGAAGTAAGCTCTACACCTAATCAAGATAATCCTTTAATGGATGTGGCTGATGTAAAAGGAAGCCCTATCCTAGGTGCAGATGTTTGGGAACATGCTTACTACTTAAAATATCAAAATAGAAGAGCTGATTATTTAGCAGCTTTTTGGAATGTAGTGAATTGGTCAATAGTTGCTGATCGTTTTGCCGCAGCAAAATAAAAAGTAACAATCACTTTATACTCTTTAATAAAAAAGTGGGCATCATAAGTGTCCACTTTTTTTGGATACTATTATCAAAAAGTATTTGCAATAGAACAGCATTACTAGGGTACTGGGTCGTACCCATGACCGCCCCCTGGCCTACATTTACTCAATCTTTTTACCCCTAGAAAAATTCCTTTAAGCGGACCATGTTTTTGAATCGCTTCAATAGTATAGTGAGAACAAGTGGGCGTGAATCTGCATTTACTTCCTCCCATCCAAGGAGAAATGACTAATTGATAAAATCGTATCAATACAATAAAAGGAAAAGCAATTATGTTTTTGATTGTTGGCAAAGTAGTTGCTTTTATTTTACTAATTTTTTAACCAGCAGGCTCAATGCCTCTCTCACTTTAGCTTGAATTTCTACTTGTGGTAAGACGCTTGCATCTGTGTATAAAAAAAATAAATTAACCCGCTTATACTCAAGTGCTGCTTGATTTATAAAATTTGGTTTTTCTAAACGAAAGGCTTCCCTTAATAATCTTTTTACCCTATTGCGTTGCACCGCTTTTCTAAAAGTTCTGCTAGGAGCCCCTACGCCTGTTTGCAATAATCCTTTTTGAAAAACTTTATTAGTTTCAACATTTTGCTCAAGGGCGTTTCCCTCCTTTAAAGTATCTAGCACTTCAATGGTATAAATAAGTCTAATTGGAAATAGGGTAATAGCTTGCCCCGTAGAAAACAAATGTTGGGTTTGCTTTCTACTTTTTAATTTATCTTTTTTCTGATATGTAAAAACCTTAGACAAACTTGTCGCATTAAAGTGATAAAAAAAGTCCCTCCCGAATAACGGGAAGGACTTTAAAATTATTGAATTTATTTGTAATAGTTAGAAAGGGATACTTCCTAGATTAATTTTTCTTTAATCCTTTCTCGCTAGATACAGTTAGTTTTTTGCGTCCTTTCTTTCTACGGCTTGCTAATACTTTACGACCATTAGCAGATTCCATACGCTTACGGAAACCATGAACAGATTTACGACGACGTTTATGTGGTTGAAATGTACGTTTCATTTGATGTCTTTTACTTGCTTAGTTTCTTAAATTTATTTCCACTTCAATAGCAGTCACCATACCACTACCTGTGAAAGGACGGCAAAAATAGGGTATTTTTTCATTTTTTAAGCTAAATCTGTATGTTTTGCCTCAATTTTTTGTCCAAAAAATAAGCTGCCTTGCTTTTCGAACACTTTAGCATTATCGGTAGTGTAAAAGCTTAATTGGCCAGAAACGCTACAGTTTTGGGCTATTTCAGGGTGATTTTCAAGATATTTTGCTAGGCTTTTAGCAACAATATCACCCTGTGTAACCAAATTCACCCCAGTAGGCAGGAAAGACTTTATTTTAGCCTCTAATAGTGGATAATGAGTGCAAGCCAGTAAAATAGCATCAATGCCCTCAGATTGGTTAAAAAGCTCCTTCAAGTATTGCTGCACAAAATAGTCTGCCCCAGGCTTATCAAATTCTCCATTTTCATTTAAGGGAACCCACATTGGACAAGCTTGTTGGAAAACTTTAAGACTGGGAAAAAACTTAGCTAACTCAAGAGGATAGCTATCACTTTGCACCGTACCCAAAGTGCCCATAATGCCAATTTGCTGATTGGCTGAATAATTACCTAACACTTCGGTGGTAGGTCTAATAACACCAAGCACTCTTTTGGTGGGATCAATATGCGGCAAATCTAATTGTTGAATATTTCTAAGTGCTTTGGCCGATGCAGTATTGCAAGCAATAATCACCAAAGAACAGCCTTGTTTAAAAAACCAATTTACTGCTTCTAGGGTGTATTCATACACTGTTTCAAAAGATCTTGTACCATAGGGAGCTCTCGCATTATCACCTAAATAAATATAATCGTACTGAGGCAATTGCTTTTTCAATTCCTTCAAAATGGTGAGTCCTCCATAACCGCTATCAAATACTCCAATGGGCGCTGGCATACTATTTATTTTAATATTTACGTTGCTGCTGTAAAACTAAGAACCTCGTTGCATAACAACGAGGTTCTTATCAAAAACTATTTTAAAAAAGTATTATCCTTTTTTTGCTGGAGCTGCTGCCTTAGTAGCAGTTCCGCCTGTAGCAGCTTTGAAAGCCTCTTCTACATCCTTAGGTAAATTCAATTTCAACTTCATTGCAACACGAATAGTTAAGTTGTCTGCAATAGAAGGTTGCGCATAAGGAGACAAAGCATCTGCCTTTAAAACTAAAGTGTATTTATTTTCAGCAACTACTTCGCTTAATGCAGCAGCTACTTTTTGTCTGTAAGGCAATAAAAGAGTTTCCTCTTTTGATTGCATTGCTTGTTGTTGGTATTGTTGCCAGTTAATCAATTTGTATTTTAATTTATTCAAATCGGTTGTAGCCATTTCAAAAGCTTTTGCTTTTTTAGATAACTCAGCAGAATCTCTTCTAAAGATGCTATCCTTGATTTGATAATCTTTCAAAGTATAATTATACTCTTCTTGCAAAGTATCTTGTGCGTATGATCTAAGCACGGTATCTAATTTTTCTTGAATACCAGGAAATAAAGCAATAACACTTTGGTCATCAAAATAACCAATCTTTGTTTGTGCAGTTGCACTTGTTGTAAATGAAGCTGCAATGAATAAGATGACAGCTACTAAGAAACCTTTTTTCATAAGATGTTGTTTTATTTTTTGATCTTTTTTTATAATTTATTACTAGTTACTAATCCCCAATTCTTTTAAAACGTCGTCGCTTTTGTCCAGTTTTGGGTCTGCAAATATAATGGTAATTCCTTCACTTTTGTCTAAAATGAAGTCATAAGCACGAGCAGCAGCCATTTTTTGGACGGCGTTATAGACTTTATCCTGAATAGGCTTCACCAATTTTTGCCTTTCTTTAAACAAATCTCCCTCATAGCCGAAACGCTTTTTTTGCAAATCTCTCAACTCTTTTTCTTTCACAAAAAGCTCATCCTCTCTCTTTTTTCTAAGGTCTTCAGATAGCATAAATTGTTCTGCCTCATAGTTTTTGTACATTTTATCAAGGACCATTTGCTTGTCGTCAATTTCTTTCTGCCATTGATCACCTAGTACTTTAAGTTTCTTATCCGCTTCTTTGTACTCAGGTATTTTATCTAATATATACTTGGTATTGATAACGGCATACTTCGTTTGCGCCTGACTTGAAAGAAAAGTCGCAAGTCCAATAAAAAGGACCAAAAAGTGTTTTCTAAATTGCATAATCCATTATTTATGAAATGAAAGTTACGATAATTATTATTCAGGCTCAAACCCTAGCATAAAGGTAAATCTTCCAGCATCTTTTAATGCGGTGGTACCTGTCAATCTATCAATACCAATACCATAATCAAATCCTAATAAACCAAACATAGGAAGATAGAAACGCATACCAATACCTACTGAACGTCTTAAATTAAATGGATTGTACTCTTTCATACTATACCATCCATTGGCAGCTTCAAAAAATCCTAGTGCATAAATGGTACTGCTAGCCGCTAAACTTAATGGATAACGAACTTCCACCGCATACTTATTAAAAATGGTAAAATGTTGTCTAGAAGATTGTTGGTCAGGATTTATTTTTGGATTAGAACTTTCATAAACCGGGTACCCTCTTTGTGCAATAATATCATATCCTAATAATGCAAACTGATTGCTTAACCCTGCATCTCCTAATTGGAAACGCTCAAAAGGCGAAACACTTAATTCACTATTGTAAGCGCCTAAGAAACCATATTTAGCAGCAAATTTTAAAACAAATTGTTTGTTATGGTCTGCACCTGCTGGCTTGCCTAATGGCACAAACCATTCTCCATTAAATCTCCACTTGTGATACTCTAATAATTCAAAAGGATTAGCAGCACTATTTACATTAGGGCTAATTAATGAATAAGGTGGTGTTAACTGACCACTCAATAAAAAAGTAGAACCCGTTCTAGGGAATAAAGGTTGATCTACAGAAGTTCTTTGTAAGGCGATTCTAAAATTGACATTATTCACAACCCCATTATTAAAGTTGGGTAAGTTGTAGGGATCAATTGCATAATCTTTCAAAGTATACCTAGTATAGTTTAATCCCATACTTAATGAAAAATAATCATCAGGCCATGCTAATTGTCTTCCAAAAGAGACTGTTGCACCAGTAGTAGAAATATACCTTGAATCGGCTGCATTTGGATCATACATGCCCGTCAATAAATTATATGTTTGCCCGTATTTTGTATTGTATACACTTACAGTTAATGTATTTCTCTTTATACCTCCAAACCATGGTTCAGTGAAAGAAAAGTTAGTAGACCTAAATGCTTTACCATTACTTTGAACTCTCACACTAAGCTTTTGTCCGTCACCCATTGGAAGTGGATCCCAAGCGCCTTTTTTGAATAAGTTTTTAGAACTAAAATTATTAAAAGTTACTCCTAAAGTTCCAGTAAGTCCAATGTATCCACCCCAACCAGCACTTAGTTCTAATTGATCACTTGATTTTTCTTCAACGCCATAATTAATATCCACTGTTCCATCTTCTGGATTAGGAATTGGATCAATCTTTATTTTCTCTTGATCAAAAAAGTTTAATTGCGAAATTTCACGCTGAGACCTTATTAATAAAGTACGGCTAAACTTATCACCAGGCAAAGTTCTTATCTCACGACGAATGACAAAGTCTTTAGTTTTTTCGTTTCCTGCAATACGTATCGTTTTAATAGTGGCCTGCGGGCCTTCTACTACCCGAATTTCAAAGTCAATCGTATCATTATACACAGCAGTTTCAACTGGGTCTACTCTAAAAAATAAATAACCATCATCTTGGTATAAGGTACTTACATCACCACCTTCGGCAGTAGAGGTCTTCCCTAATTTATTAAATAGAATTTCGCGATTGTAAATTTCTCCTTTCTTGATATTTAAAATAACAGATAAGATAGAATCGGTATACTTCGTATTGCCTCTCCAACTAATATTACCAAAATAATATTTGCGTCCTTCTTTTAATTGCACGTCAATATTTAAATTGCCCGCTGCATTATGATACACGGTATCCTTGACAATCACCGCATCTCTAAAGCCAAGTGAATTATAATAATCTAACAAGTTATTTTTACTCTCTTCGTATTTCTTAATATCAAATTTAGAGGAAGAAAGAGAAAACCTAGCGTATGGATTTAAAATTTTTCTAGTTTTTGTAAAAGTCAAATAACCTTTCTCTGACATATACTGCTCAAAAGTATAAGGAGTTGTTTTAACAATAACAGGTTTATCATTTACGGGGTAAAGTGTAAACCTAGATTTTTCATGTACTTCTTTTAAACTTTTCTTAAGCTTTGTCTCTTCAATGATATTACCACCAAAATTGATATTATTAATACGCACTTTAGGGCCCTTGTCAACAATAAAATCTAATAATAAATTATTTTTTCTTGTTGCGTCTTTGCGTTCTTTAATAGTCACTTTCACATCTTGAAATCCCTTCTCTGCATAATACTTTTTGATGCCTTCGATAGCCGTAATTTTCATGTTATCGGTTACTACTCTGTTAGGTGTTAAACCCGTTTTGCCAGATAGTTCATCAAGATCAGATTTCTTAGTGCCAATAAAAGTAAACTTAGAAAGTCGAGGTCGTTCTGTAACATTAATTTCCACGTCAATTTCTTTGCCCACTAAATCTGTTAAATATATACTTACGTCGCTAAAATAGTTTTGGTCCATCAACTTGTGAATAGACTTCGCAAAATTATCACCACCTGGTATGGATACTTCATCCCCTATATTTAAAGTAGAAAGGGAAAGCAATAAGTTTTCATCAAAATTCTCATTTCCAACAACTTTAATAGAGCGAATCTTATATTTAGAAGGTGTTTTTTGCGTAAAAATATTAATCAACTTTACATTGATTTGAGTCACCGAATCTTTAACTGCCATATCCTGGGCATAAGAAGTCGAATTCAATAAAAGTACTGATAGTGAACCTATTAAAAATGGAAGAAATTTCTGCATCTGCTATTGGGGCTAAACATTTATAATTTTAAAAGTGTCGCAAATTACTCGTAATAATTCAAAGTCTTTGTTAAAAGTGAAAATAAACATATTATTTTTTTTCACCATTTAAGCTGATTTGATGGCTGGTTTTGCCAAATCTGCGTTCTCTGAACTGAAAATCGAGGATGGCTTTAATCAAATCATCCTTTCTAAAATCAGGCCATCTGGTATCTGTAAAATACAATTCAGCGTAAGCTAATTGATATAATAAAAAGTTACTGATGCGAAACTCTCCACTGGTGCGGATCATTAATTCAGGATCTGGAAAATCACTGGTAGTAAGGGATGCAGATAAGGTTGTCTCATTAATTTCATCCAACTGCATACTGCCCTGCTTCACTTTTGTAGCCATATTTTTTGCTGCTTCTACCAACTCCCACCTGCTACTATAACTCAATGCAATAATGAGCGTTAGCCCCGTATTTTTAGCCGTTTGAGCAGTAGCATTGTCCAAAGCTTCTCTAGCATGCGGGGGCAACATGACTAAATTGCCTATAAAACGCAGTTTTATATTGTTTTTGTGTAAATCGGGAACTTCTTTGGCAATGGTATCAACAAATAAAGTCATTAGACCCGTTACTTCCTGCTCGGGACGCTCCCAATTTTCAGTACTAAAAGCATATAAAGTAAGGTATTGAATACCTATTTCCGTTGCGGCTTCCACTACTTTTCTAACACTTAAAACGCCCTGATAGTGACCAAATAAGCGGTCTTGCCCTTGTTCTTGTGCCCATCTCCCATTTCCATCCATAATAATGGCAATATGTTTAGGCAGTTTGCTCAGATCCAAGTTTTCCATGGTGTAAAATTATGAAAATAACTAGGTTATTTACGATTAAAGAGGCCGAATAACCCTTTTTTGGAAGCATTTTTACTTTTAGGTTCCTTATTAAACATATTGTCTCTTTTCAGTTTTGGCCTTTTGTCGGGACCATAAATTTTTAGAAGGTTATAAGAAATACCCAATTTGGCACTAAAATATTGATCTTTCCCAGAAGTACTTGCTTGATAGTTTATGGTTCCTACGCTATGACTGTCTGTATCTCCAAAATGATCCAATACATCAGAATTTGTAAATCGATAAGTAGCTTCTGCAAAAAGATTCCAAGATCCTGTAATATTATATTTAAAACCAAGGTTTAAAGGCATGGTAATAATATTGGGCGCATAAGTCGTATTCCCATTTATATCCTTAAAATTACTTGTGTCTTTCATGGGAGATAAATAACCAATACCAAAACCCATATAGGGGCTACATCTAAAATTTTTATTCCCATTAATAAATTTTAAGAAATATAATTCCATCATCAAACTAATATCTTGATAAGTCGTTCTAAAATATAAATTACGATCATGTACATATAGATTCATTGTTTTAGCTGTTAATGAATCAAACCCACCTAGTGTATGTAATTCATAAGTTGCTCTAAGTCCTATATAATCGTTTAATTGTTTTTTATAAAAGCCACCATAGCTTAAAGCAAAAAATTGCAGGTTGGGTGCGATGTCTCCATTATAAGATGATTGACCAGCAAACAAACCTATTTCACCTTTATTTTCTACTAATTGTAAATATTGAGCCTTTACGCTAGTGGTAAAAAATAAAATAAAAAATAAATAAATGAATAACTTACGCATTGGCTAATTTCTTTTATCCAAGCCCCAAGTGAGCTTTGTTCTTAGGGTCGTCAAATAGCTGTTCTCATTGAGTCTTATGAAATTAACAGAGAAGGATTCTTTCTTAATCGCCAATTGAATATTTTTAGGTACAATTTCCTTTCTTGCATCTAATGCACAAATTAATTCCTCTGTCCTGCCTTCAATTTCAAAAGATATTACAGCACTGTCAGGTACTACGATTGAACGTACATTTAAATTGTGAGGCGCTACTGGTGTAATAACAAAACTGGCAGATTCTGGAAATAAAATGGGGCCATTACAACTCATATTATATCCCGTTGAACCAGTGGGCGTTGAAACAATTAAACCATCTGCCCAATAAGAATTTAAAAATTCACCATTTAAATAAGTATGAATTTTAATCATCGGAGAAGTGTCTCTTTTATGAATTGCAAATTCATTTAAGGCATAAGGGGCATTTCCAAAAATAATTGGATCGGCATCCAAATGCAATAAGGTTCTTTTTTCTATAACGTAGGTGCGATTTACTAAAGCGTCAACCATTAAACTCAATTCATCTTTTGAAATAGTTGCTAAAAAACCAAGCCTTCCATAGTTAATTCCTAAAATAGGAATTTGACTATCCCCCACAATCGTAACCGCATCCAATACTGTTCCATCACCTCCTAAACTTATTAAACAATCAATGGTATCATGTATGGCAGAGAAAGAAGTAAAAGATATCAAAGGAGCCTTACCAGCACCTGATTGTAAATTAAATTTTGTAATTAAATCTTGGTAGACATAAATAGCAATATCATACCTATTTAATTCAAACAATAAGGCTTGCAAAGATTGTTGTTGATCAATATCGACCCCTCTACTGTAAATAGCTACTTTCATCCAATAATTTTAAAAATTAATACCACTTCGCAAATATAACCCTTTGTCTCCAAGCTGATTCAAGCTGTAATCAATTTTTAATACAAAATCGTAAAGGCTAATAATATCCATACCCACGCCCACCGTTCTTAAGGGTGTATTAGCAAGGCGATTCCCATTCACAGGATGTTCGCTATATACATATCCAAGATGCGTAAACGCTTTTAACCAAAACTGATATTTAATGGATGGGAGTTTTTTGCTATTTAGTAAATTTTTAACAGTTATACTCCCTATAGAATGATGAAAAGAAGCCTTAAATATAGTGGCAGCGTTGCCATCCACTACATAATACTCCAATCCATTCAAATACAAATTTCCATATCCCAATAATTTAATATCGGTATAATTTTGATTTGGCAAGAATTTAATCATCGTATTGGATTCAAGAAAAAAGAAGTTTGATTTTGAAACTGGAATCAGGTTAATTTTTCTAAATTGAATAGAAGTTAAATTACTATTTTTTGAAAACCGTTGATAGAGCATTAAGTCGGTAGAATTACCTTTGGTAGGATATGCATTATAATCAAAATGAATATTCGTATATGATAAAGTAGCATCAATATAAGTGAAGTTTTTTTGATGATTGGGCAAAAATTTAGGTTGTACTAGAATTGCAGAATCACTTATTTCATTGCGACCAGCACCCAATTGAAAACTATGTCTTTCATATAAATTAGGACGATACAATAAACTCGCATTAACACGATATCCCTCTTGAATAATATTTTGAGTTTTATAAAAAACCTGCTTATCAAGTTTGGTATCGATATTAATTTCTTTTTGCGTAAAATTTTGCCAACCAAGCGCTAATCCATATTTTAATTTTTTATCAATAAATGGAATTTGATACCTAAAAATAGATTGTTGCGTATAGCCAGTTACAAATGCAGCAGTTAATTTATCATTATTGCCAGTAGTATTGGCTTGCCTTAGAGAAAATCCATAATTAACTCTATCTAGGCTTCTGTTTTGTTCATTCCACCATTGACTAAAATTTCGGTCTACCCACTTAAAATAGGGAATAGGAAATAAATACCATCTCTCCTCTACATGAATAGTAATAACAGCATTTGCACTATCCACTAATGAAGCATTTACAGTTACATTTATGAATAAAGAGGTATTAACTAATTGTTGTTGCGCTTCTGTAGTTAATAAGGTCAGTGAATCTTTTGAAATATAATCACCCTCATGATAGGGTAATTCTCTTAAAATAATATAGGGCTTGGTTTTTTTATTGCCTTCAATTTGAATAGCAGCAATTTTTACCTGTGCTGTTACAGCAGTGGAAAAGAATAAAAATGTAGTAATGAGGAATAATAAATATTTTGCTTTATTACACATCTAAATAATTCATTAGATGATGGTAATGGCTTTCTATATCATTATGAAGTGGCGACTTTCCAAAATAATGTAACACTTGATAATCGTATCGCTGAAAAGTTGAAATAATAGCAGAAGCTTCTTCTTGATTAATTTTAATAGTAATAATCATGGCGCCAGTAGCTTCGTCAAAAAAAGTATTTAATTGAACAATTTGTGCATTATTGGTTTCTACCAATCGACTCATCTCCGCTAAGGAATATTGATAGGGCGTAATAGATAAAACAATGATGGCCCCATTTTGTGCTGCTCCTATAAAACGAGAAAGACTTTCATTTAAGTTTTTTTGAGTAATCACCCCCACACATTCTTGCTGATCATTTAAAACAGGCAATAAAGAAAGTTCATGTTTTGAAAATAACTCCAAGGCCTTTGTAAAATGAGCCGTTCCTGTAATACCCACTCTTACAAAAGAATCTGCAATGATAGTCATTGATTGATCAAGTGCTATATCCAAAACCGACTCCTTACTCACTAAACCTATAAAATATTCTTCTTTTAAAATAGGCAAATGCTGGACTTCGTAATCTTCCATGCATTGTAATACAAAAGAAGCAGTGTCTTCTAAACGAAGCATAGGAAAACCTTTTGTAGCAATTTCATTTGCAAGCATGCTGTATTTATTTTGGTAGCTCGGAAAGGAACTTGTGTAAAATAGTATTAAACGCTTGAGGCACTTCCATCATAGGAGCATGTCCACATTTATCAATAAAATGTAATTCACTATTAGGAATTAATTTTTTAAACTCTTCGGCAACGAAAGGAGGCGTAACAATATCATTCTTGCCCCAAATTAACAAAGTAGGTTGCTTTATTTGATTTAACTCCTCTCCTAAATTATTTCGAATAGCACTTTTTGCCAACGCAATAATCTTTATCACCTTAATTCTATTTCTTGTAATTTCAAAAACCTCCTCTACCAATGCAGGCGTTGCCATTGCAGGATCATAAAAAGTTTGTGCAGTTTTGTTTTTTATATACTCATAATCTCCTCGCTTTGGATAACTATCTCCCATAGCATTTTCAAACAAACCACTACTTCCAGTTAAAATAAGCGATTTAACTCTTTCTGGATGTTTTAAGGTATACACTAGCGCCACATGACCTCCCAAAGAGTTTCCTAATAAATGAATATGGGTAAAATTTTTATGTTCTATAAATTGGTCAAGATATTTTTCCAGCCCAGAAACACTTGTATGCAAAATATCTAAATCAAATAAAGGCAATAATGGCACCACTACTTTGTAAGATGTTCTAAACTTTTCAATCAAATCCGAGAAATTACTTAAGGCGCCGAAAAGTCCATGACAAAGCATTAAAGTTTCACCTTCGCCTACCTCTAAATAGTCAAATTTCCCGTCTTTTATAATTTCGTATTCCATAGGTTTCCCAGCTTTATTCCACTCTTTGCTAAATAATAGTAACCCCTCTCGAGGCTAATTGGTTAAAGATACTTAATTCGTGTTAAAAAGGCTAATGCTATGCTCAACTAAATGGCAACTTATAAAATAAATAACAATTTATTAATCTACTCACAATCAATAGCTTGTGAAAAAAAGGCTTATTTAAAAGGGTTTGAAAAAGCAGCAATAGTACTTTTTATAGAAGGAATCAAAATGGCCATTTTTTCCATGCAAAAAGGCCACCATTTTTGTAAATATTCATAGGTATGCATCTCTTTCATTTCTGCAGCTTGTATAACACCTAATACTTGTAAAAAATAGACCACAGCACTGAGCATGGTAAAATAAATAAAAGCATATAAAACAATACCTAATAGTTTATTAAGCCACCCTAATAATAACCATTCTGCAGTTTGTTGCAATATTCCAGAAATAAACTTCAATATGATTAATACTAAAACTAAAATGAGCAAAAAAGAAATAAAAGGCAACCAATGAGAAGTAATTTTGGTATGCTCTTTTAATAAAGTGGCTACCCATCCTGAAAATTGAAATGCCAAAATCAATCCAATCATTAAGGAAAAAAAAGAGATGACTGCTTTTATGAGTCCATTTCTATACCCCTGCAAAATTGCAATAATTAAAATAGTACCTGTTAGAATATCTAACCACATCGTATTAAGCGCTTAATAAAGTTTTTGCAATAGCGGAAATAACTTTCCCATCTGCTTGGCCAGCTAGTTGTTTAGTAGCCAACCCCATAACTTTTCCTAAATCTTGTGGACCTGCAGCTCCCACTTGTACAATAATGGCTTCTACAGCAGCTTTCACCGCTTCTTCACTCATTTGTGCTGGTAAAAACTTTTCAATCACAGCAATCTCTTCTGATTCTTTCACAGCAAGATCTGCTCTATTTTGTTGTTCAAAAATGGTTAAAGAATCTTTACGTTGTTTAACTAATTTCTGCAATAATTTTAATTCGGTCTCTGCAGAAATAGCGCCATTCGCGCCTGGTTCTGTTTTAGCTTTTATAATTTCTGCTTTAATGGCTCTTAATCCTCTTAATAAAGCTTCATCTTTATTTTTCATCGCGTCTTTTAATAAAGACATAACATCATTTTCTAAAGACATAATTTATATTATTTTGAATTTTGTGAAAGTTGACTTGCTCTAAATTTTGTATAAAATGTTTTTGCAAATTCTTTAAACTCATTGGACAAGGCTTCATCTTGTGTTGCTCTTAAATAAGCATCACTCATGCCCATTAAATTCTGATAAAAGAAATCGGCCATTTCATCTACCATCATTTCTTTGGTCCATAAATCTATACGCAAGGCTGTTTTATCGGTAGGATCCCAAAAAGTTAACATCATTGCACGCGCTTCCTGGGCTTCAGTTGCCGTGCTGTCGGATGCAGACCATTTTATATTTTGTGGGATTTTTTCTTCGTCTAATCCTATTTGAACTTGAATACTCGATTGATGCATGTTAAAAAATTTGATGTACAAAAATACAATTTAATTAAATAATAACCTTACTTACTCTTCAGATCTAGTGGTATTTTAACAATAGGCGATTCCCTTTTTTCTAGGAGACCCGCAGTCAGCCATTCTTTACCCATTCTTGCCCTTGCTTGTCTATATACTTCGTCTTTATAATACAATTTAAAATGATTAGACAAAGCTCCTTTTTCTTCAAATGTAAATACTTCACCGGCTCCTTGCCATGAAGCAGGCATCGGAGAATTTTTTTGTACTGTTTTATTAAACAGTAAAGGGATGTCATAATGAATCGCAGATTCTATTAAAGTAGATTTACTAAAATCAATATCATTCCATAAAATGGCATATGTAGCAGCCACCCACTCTACTTTAAATTCAAGGATTGATTTAACAACAACGGCCTCTTTGAATTTATAGCCTAATAATAATTGTTTAGCAGCTTTTGTTGCTTGCTCATTTTCAAAAACAAAAACGATTGCCATATTGGTTTGTTGCCATTTTTTGAAAATCGAGAACTCTTTTAACATGTCTATAAAGGAATCAAGTGGTTGAAAGGCTAAAAAATAATTACAACCATCTGTTAAATTATTTCTAGCATCAGCTAAAGCAACCCATTCAATGATGGGCACATTGGTAATAGGCAAATAAGCTTCTTGTACGGACGATGAAAGGAGTGGGTATTTTTTTTGTAAAAAAGAAAGACTCCACTCGTTGATGGCATAAGTTGCCATTGATTTTTTAATGTACTCTTTAAACGATACTACTTGTCGCCATTTTTTCCATAGCGATAGCTGCGATAAAAAACTTGGATGTGTAACGGGTATAAAATAATGCGGAAAATGATCACTACCTTTTAAATTGGAACCAAAATGAATGACGATAGCATTGGTTACTTCCCTTATTAATTTTTCTGCTGCCACCTCCTTAATAATAGTAACTGAATCATTATTTTGCTCCAATACCTCTAAATAGGAAGGCAGATGATCACCCACAATGTAAAAATGAATATGGGGAGAACTGAGTCCTAGTTCAATGATATCCAACACCTTCTGGCAAATAACCGCTTTAGGTTCAGCAAAATTTGTTCTAGTTAATATAAATAAGCGCATACACAAAAATACTGCATACTTAACAATTTATCCACCAATCATTTAGGAAGCTTAGTTCCTATTAATACTCCCCTAACTTTGTAATATGGCAAAACACTTGCATCAACTTGATTTATTTGGCATGGAAACAGCACAACCTGTTCATATTAAAGCGCCTGTTGAAAAAAAGAAAGTATATCAAGCCAAAAAAGAAGAAACTGTTAACGAACAAGTTCAACTGGTAAATGAAGATTTGCCATCTGTTTCAAGAACACCGATGTCATTTATACATTCGCATACCAGTAGCAAAAGAGGAAGAAAATCATTTGCTTCTATGGATGCCGAAATACATAAATTAAATATACCAGCATCAGAAGAACTAGTAAAAAAATTATACTATCCCATTGGTGAAGTGGCTACTTGGTTTAATGTAAATACTTCCTTGATAAGATATTGGGAAAAAGAATTTAAACAATTACAACCTAGGAAAACAAGAAAAGGAGATAGATTGTTTAGAGCACAAGACATAGAATTTTTACGCCAGTTATATTATTTACTTCGCGAAAAAAAATACTCAATAGAAGGAGCAAAAACTTATTTAAAAAATAACAAAGAAAAAGCAGAAAAGGATATTTCCTTATTAACTAGCCTAAAAAATATTAAGCAATTCTTAGTATCACTTAAAGAAACATTGTAACAATTACCGCAAGGGGGCCACTTAACCTACTTTTATACATTATTAGCAAATTGAATATTGTGTTCATTTGCATAACCAATAGCCATTAAATTTATTTTATCTTTTAATGCTACAAAATCATTTAGCCCTAATTGCATACTTACTAAGCATTCAACATGTAAAACATGATATTGCTTTCCCGCTTCTCCAATAAATACAAGTAAACTATTAATATTCTTTAATTGATTAAGTTCACTGTTAAGAAATTGACTATACTGTGTTAATTGCAATGCGGTAGTATTTACATTCAATTGCAAATCCAATTCAATTTTTCTCTCCGTTCTTAAGCTTATATTATCTACAATCGTATCCACCATTTGTTTGTTAGGCACAGAAATGTAGGTTTTATCTTGTGTTCGAATACGCGTACTACGCAATCCTATTTTTTCAATCGTGCCAGTAAAATTATTTACTTTCACTAAATCACCAATGGTAAAAGGCTTGTCAAAGAAGATTATAAATGAGGCAATAATATTTTCAAGGCTTTCCCTCATAGACAATGCCACTGCGGCTCCTACGATACTTAAGCTAGTAACTAAATTGCCAATGTTTTCATTAAAAACATAATGAAGAATTAATAAAAATCCAATGATGTATAATATTACTTTAAAAAAATCTCTAAAAAATAATACCAATTGATCATCTGATTGATCTTTGGTTAATTTCGCTTTCTCCTCTAATATAATGGCAATAAATTCAAGTGTTCTTAAACAAACGCGTATAAATAAAACTATAAAAACCAACTTTACTATCGCCTCAGCCACTGTTTGAAGTGTCAATTTGTACAAATGAATATTCCACTCCGAAGGGAAACGTAATTCATAAATTGCAATGACGGCAACTAGGTAAATTAAAAATTGTTCAATGGGAATAATTAATCGGTGTACATGGCTTTTTCTTAGTTCATAATGATTCTTCTTATCTATCCAGGTATAAATTAAGCTTGCAAAAAAGCGGGAAATGAATCTTTTTACAATCAAAGTCACTAAAAATATAGCTGCAATAACAATATAGCTGCGTAAAGAATTATTTAAAAATTGTTGATCTAGGTTCATAGCCTCTATTTTAGTGTTCAAATTATCATCTACCTATAACCCAAAGAGCAATGGGTTATTTATTTTCTATTGTCTTGAATCAATCTTCTTTCCACTGAAGCAATTGCATTTCTGTTCCATTATAAACTCCATAGGTGTTAGACCTCAACCAATCGCCCAAATTAATATATCGTGCATGATCATTAATGGCAATATCTAATGCATAATGCCTGTGGCCAAAAATAAAATAATCAGCCTTTATTTCTTTTGCTTTTTGCTTGGTATATATAATTAACCATTCTTTATCTTCTCCTAAAAACACTTCATCCGAAGTGCCTGTTTTGGCCCTGCTTTTGCTACTAAAATAATTTGCCAATTGAATACCAATATCTGGATGAATCCATCCAAAAAGCCATTTACAAACAGGATTGGTAAATATTTTTTTCATGATTTTATAGCCTTTGTCTCCTGGGCCTAAACCATCGCCATGTCCAATAAAAAATTGCTTCCCCGCAATAGCAAATACACGTGGATCAAAATATACCTGTGCATTCAACTCTTTCGCTAAATAATCCTTCATCCACAAATCATGATTGCCTGTAAAAATATGAATCTCAATGCCCGCATCACTCAAATCGGCTAAACAGCCTAGTATTCTAATAAAGCCCTTTGGTACCACAGTTTTATATTCAAACCAGAAGTCAAAAATATCTCCTACTATAAATATAGCAGCAGCATCCTTTTTAGCATGTTGCAAAAAATGCACTAAACGCTGTTCACGTTTATTGCTTTCAGTTACATTCGGAGCACCTAAATGAAAGTCTGAAAGAAAATATATTTTTTTGCCGGCAGCCAATTCCATGAAGCAGCTAATTTAATTTATATAAGTGGATGTACTAAAGTTACTAATCTAATAACTTATCTACTAAAAAACAGTACACTTCTTTAGGACCGTGAACACCTACCACCAAGGTTTTTTCAATATCGGCTGTACGACTTGGACCTGTAGCATAACTTATCATCGAAGGAAGTGAATCCGCTTCTGCTTTAAAGGCCGCTAAACTATCACTCACATCAAATACCAACTGATGCGTATAGGCGATACAAATATGAATAGGCGCATACACGCTTGATGTTCTTCCGCTAAGTTGTTGACTACTTAAGACAATAGTGCCTGTTCTGGCAATTAAATGATCACATAAAGTAATAGCGGCGTCACAACCAGCTAAATCATCGGTAGTAACTGGATCAAAACTAAATTCTTTCATATCATCTAACCATCCAGTTTCTCTAGAATATATCTTATCCCATTTATGCGAATGTATAAGTTGTGCTAATTGATTAACCAATTCAGCTTCATCGCTACAATAGACAAATTTTCCAAGAAGCTCTGTAAATTTCTGCGCAAACCCAATGGCCAATTCTTGTTCGGTCGGAATAAAAATAGGCCTGTCGGCAATTTGATCAGGAAACGGAACTGCAACAGGCTTTTCTAGTGCCTGTTTAATTTTTTGTAAAATTTTTGTTCTCGCTCCTTGTGATTCCATTGAATAAAATTCAGTGCTTATGAATTGGGTTCTGTAGATGTTTCGTTATTACTAGTTGCTGTAGAAGTATTCTCTGCAGCAATAGCTGCTACAGTAGCAGCTTCACTAGGTATATTAGCTTCAACTGTTTCAGCAGCAGTTACTTGATCAGCGGCTACTTTATTTTCTTCAACATCAAAAGTGACCACCTTTTCTTCTTCATATGGACGCATACCAATTAAGGCTTCCACATCACTTTTATGTAATACTTCTTTGTCTAATAATTCTTTCGCTAATTTTTCTACTTCCCCTTTTCTTAAAGTAAGTAAATCTAAAGTGCGGTGGTAAGCAGCGTCAATCATTTTACGTACTTCTTCGTCAATAATTTTTCCAGTCTCTTCGCTAAAAGGTTTTTGAAAAGTATTTTCTTGTGAAGGATCATAAAAACTTACGTTACCAATTTTATCATTCATACCATAAGTGGTTACCATTGAGTAAGCCATTTTGGTAATTTGTTGCAAGTCATTAGAAGCTCCTGTTGAAATACGGCCAAAGAAAATTTGTTCTGCTGCACGACCACCTAATGTCATACACATTTGATCTGTTAATTGCTCAATGGTGTATAAGTATTGCTCTTTAGGCGTGTATTGCGCATATCCTAAGGCAGCAGTACCTCTTGGCACAATAGTTACTTTTAATAAAGGATATGCATGTTCTAAAAACCAACCACAGATAGCATGTCCTGCTTCGTGATAGGCAATTACTTCTTTCTCTTCTTTAGAAATAATTTTATTTTTCTTTTCCAAACCGCCAATCACTCTATCAATTGCATCTTGAAAATCTTTCATTTCTACACCTGTCTTTCCTTTACGCGCTGCAATCAAAGCTGCTTCATTACATACATTGGCAATATCTGCACCCGCAAACCCTGGGGTTTGCTCGGCTAATTTATGAACATCTAAGTTTTCAGAAACTTTAATAGGACCTAGATGCACTTTAAATATTTCTTCGCGACCTTTTACATCTGGACGATCAATAGAAATTTGACGATCAAAACGACCTGGTCTTAATAATGCCGAATCTAATACATCTGGTCTATTCGTCGCAGCTAATATGATAATTCCTGTGTCGCCACCGAAACCATCCATCTCTACTAATAATTGATTCAATGTATTTTCACGTTCATCGTTACTCATCATGGCGTTTTTGCCACGTGCACGACCAATCGCATCAATCTCATCTATAAAAATAATACAAGGCGCTTTTTCACGTGCTTGTTTAAATAAATCACGCACACGACTCGCACCCACTCCTACAAACATCTCCACAAAATCAGAACCACTTAAACTAAAGAAAGGAACTTGCGCTTCTCCAGCCATTGCTTTTGCTAATAAAGTTTTTCCTGTACCTGGAGGGCCAATTAAAAGTGCCCCTTTAGGAATTTTACCTCCTAAGGCAGTATATTTTTTAGGTTGTTTTAAGAAGTCAACAATTTCCATCACTTCTTCTTTTGCTTCTTCTAATCCTGCAACATCTGCAAAAGTGATATTTACTTTAGTGCCTCCTTTTTCAAATAAAGTAGCTTTTGATTTTCCAACATTGAAAATGCCTCCTGGACCGCCGCCACTTCCTCCGCCGCCGCCCATCTTGCGCATCAGCAATACCCATACCACTACAATTAATACCAAAGAGAAAATTGTATTGGCAATTGGGCCAAACCACTCTCCTTCTTTCACTGTATTCTGAGGTACTTCTTGAATATTTTTTTGCTCGTAAAAACGTTGCAATCTTTCATTAAAACTATTCCAATCGGTCACACTAAATTCAAATAAAGGAACTCCTTTGATTTTAGACTTTTCAATTTTCCTTTTTAACTTCTGAACATAAAAATCTTTATCAATACTATCTGGTTTAATATACACACGAACTAATTCTTTGTTTTGAATAAGATCAATTCTTTCAACGTCACCTTGCGTTAACATGGTTTGCTTGAATTCAAGTTCGGTAGTGGATAAAATATCTGGTGCTGTTTGAAAGAAACGAGCAGACAATAATGAAATAGCTATTAAGCCATAAATCCAATAAATATTAAACTTGGGCATTTTAGGACCGTCACCCAAAGGGTTTCCTTTTTTCTTGTTATTATCTGGTATCATTTGAAACGATTGATTCTTTGTTTTGTTAACTAGCTTTATTTTATAGCACCGCTAGTTTTATTGTAAGCATGTTACTATCTAGTAACAATTTTTTTAATAATTAGTTTATAAATCATGCATTTTTGTATCAGCGTCACTCCACATATCCTCTAATTGATAAAAATGTCTGGCTTCGGGATGCATTACATGCACGACCACATTAATATAATCGATTAGTAACCATTGTGCTGCATTTTTACCTTCACTTTTATAAGGCATTTCTCCGCACTTTGTTTTTACTTCAAATTCAATGAAGTCGGCGATTGCTTTTAATTGAGTGGTGTTATTTGCTTCACAAATAATAAAAAAATCACTCGTAGATTCAGGAATTTTCTTTAAGTCTAAACTAATAATATTGACTCCCTTTTTATCTTGGATAGCCTGTATAATGGTTTTGAAAATTTTTGAACTACGGGTAAGTTGAAGTATCGTAGATTTTTTACGATTTTTGAGAGCAGAAAGAGGTTCCAATGATTCTTATATTTATTTGTTAAATGCTTAATTAGTTGAAACAAATTAATTGACTAAAATGATTCTAAACTAACTTTACAAAAATAGCAATTCTTTGTTACCTGCCACACCAAATATCCTTTTAGGGGAGCCGCTCATCGAACTTACTACCCTACCTAGTACCAATATTTATGCCATGGAGCAATTGCACCAAGGTTTGGCCTCATCTGGCAGTTGTTATACTGCTGATTTTCAAACTGCTGGAAAGGGCCAACATGGTAGGGTTTGGGAAAGCGAAAAAGGGGTAAACCTGCTTTGTTCCTATGTTTTGGAGCTAAAGCAGTTAAAAAACGATAAAAATTGGACTCCAGAAGACCAAATAGGGTTTTCTGCGGCTATTGCCTTGGGGGCTAGCGAATTTTTTGCAGGTTTTGCAGGGGAGGAAACCAGCATAAAAAAGCCCAATGATATCTATTGGCGTGACAGAAAGGCAGGGGGTATTTTGATTGAAAATGTAGTTCGGGGTATGGAATGGACCTGGTCGGTGGTAGGGATAGGTATGAATATCAATCAAAGTTCTTTTTCATCCGCAGCGGGGAATCCTATTTCTTTGCAACAAATAACCCAGCAAAATTGGGACTTAAAGAAAATGCAATCTCATTTAAACAACGCTTTAAAAAAAGAGATACAGCAATGGCTGATGGTGGGAGCGGAAAAAACAATGCAAAAATTTAATGCCTTTTGCATTGAGGTAAAATAGCATTATAAATATTTGAAAAAATAATATTAAAAAGTAAAAAATTAAAATGAGAATTAAATTAACAGAACATTCCAAAGGGGGCGGATGTGGTTGCAAAATTTCCCCCGCCATACTTTCAGAAATATTAGCCGCGCATAATGTAGGTGCTAAAACCAATGTGAAAAATTTATTAGTAGGTAATGATAGTAGAGACGATGCAGCAGTTTATCAAATAGATGAAAAAACGGCGATGATAAGTACGACCGATTTTTTTATGCCCATCGTAGACGATGCATTTTCTTTTGGACAAATTGCAGCAGCCAACGCAATAAGCGATGTGTATGCGATGGGAGGTAAACCCATTTTTGCATTAGCCGTATTGGGCTGGCCCTTAGCTACACTTCCAGCAAGCGAAGCTGCGAAAGTAATGGAGGGTGCACGCAAAACTTGTACTGAAGCAGGCATTGTTATTGCTGGTGGACATAGTATAGATAGTCAAGATCCCATTTTTGGATTAGTAGTAAATGGTTTAGTGGATATTGAAAATTTAAAAAGAAATGATACTGCCAAAGAAGGTGATGTATTAATTTTAACCAAGCCATTAGGGGTGGGTATTATGGCCACTGCACAAAAAAGAGCAGTATTGACAGATGAAGATTTAAGTTTTTTAGTAAATCAATTAACTACCATAAACAAAGCAGGTGCTGCCTTAGGAAAAATAAAAGAAGTGCATGCGATGACCGATGTAACAGGATTTGGATTACTTGGACATTTAACAGAAATGATGGAAGGCAGTAATTTATCGGCATCAATTGATTATAATAAGTTACCCATTATACCAGCCGTTAGAAATTATATTGCACAAAAAACAATACCTGGTGCTACTGCACGCAATTGGAGCTCTTGCAGTGCTGGTGTGGTTTTGGGCCCTGGAGTAGATGAAGTAGAAGCCAAGTTATTATTACCCGATCCGCAAACCAATGGAGGTTTGTTAATTGCAGTAGCCCCTAGCGCATTAAAACAAGTGCAAACTATTTTACAAGAAATGGGTATTGAATATTTCAATCCTATTGGCGAATGCACTACTGCGAAAGAAAAAAGAATTTACATCAATTAGAAAAATTAAAAACAAAAAATAAAAACACTTATTCAAAAATAAGATGCCCTTTATTTTTAATTTGATCTGGTGTTAATTCGGCAACCAACTGAACACCTTTAATGCCGCGGACCGTTTGTAAAATGTCATTTACTTTTTCATCTTCTATCCACTCCCCTCTTATCCACCAAATAAAATCCATGTGTTTTAATTCGGGTAATAAATATTCACCATCAAATTGATTGTGGTACACAAAATGTTGAATAGAAGTATTGGGTTCATTGCCCTCGTACATAGAAAAATAGTAGGTTCTATTTTTTCGCTTTAAGGCAATTTCATGATTGGGATTGAATCTAAATTCAAAACCCATGTATTGATTGAGTAAAATACAAAATTGGTAATTTTTAATAGGAGCTGTAATACCTAAAATACGAGAGCCTTCAAAATCACTTTCGTTAATGGCATCTTGATCTAAAATTAGTTTACTACTCACTTAAAAAATTTATACTCTTAAATATATTATCTAGTCTGCTGTAATTAATAAAATTAGTGCCCTGTGCAAATTACAATACTTCTCTAAAATTGAATATCAATTTTAATTTCCTCAGTTCCTCTTTTATAGACAAGCACCGTTTTATCACCTTTTTTAAATTTAGAAAGCGCTTGCATATAACTCATTACATCCACTAATTTATAATCGCCCACTTGCAATAATACATCGCCTCCTTTTAATCCAATCTTTTCCCCCAGCTTACCTTGACTAGTGCCTTCAATTCTAACGCCTGTACCCGTAAATGCATAATCAGGCATGACCCCTAAACTTACTGTAAACTTAGTGCTACGGCCCATTGCCGCTTCTCTCGTTTTAAGAAAATCTAACTTTCCTGCTGCATCGGTTGTTTTAATGATAGATTGAACCCAACGTATAATTTGGCTCTCTCCTACATAATTAATTTTATCCCAATCGTCGGTTGCTTTATGATAATCGCTATGACTTCCTGTAAACATAAATAAAACTGGCATGTCTTTTCTGTAAAAGCTAGCATGATCACTTGGGCCAGAACCTGCACTATCATAATGAGTCATTAAAGTAGTAGGAGTGTTTGCTAAAATAGTAGCCCATTTACTAGAAGTACCAAAACCGCCCACTGTTAATTTACGGGCAGTATCATAACGTCCCACCATATCCATATTAATCATATAATTATAATTACCTGCATAGGTTGGATGCTCTAACCAATATTTACTTCCAAATAAGCCAAGTTCTTCGCCAGAAAAATGCAAAATTAAATAGTTATTATTTTTAGGCGATTTTTTGCTTAATGCTTTAGCAAGTTCAATTAATGCAGCCGTTCCACTTGCATTATCATCTGCGCCATTTCTAATATTATTATTAATATCAAGTGCATTATGGTCTTCGTTATAGCCTAAATGATCTAGATGTGCTCCTAAAATAACAGTAGTAGCCGCATGGTTATCAATGAAGGCAGCAACATTATGAGCAGTTCTAGATGCGTGCTCAAACTCAATACTAGCTTCAATTTCATAGGTACTTAATTCATCGCTAAAATATTTTGTAAATCCTGATTTGGTAAAATAAACAACTGGTAAAGATAAAGTCTTAGCGGTATCAAATTTATAATATTGAATATTATCAACGAGTGTTCCACTATTATGTAAAAATAAAGCAGCGCCCCCTTTTTGTTTTGTTTCTTTGGCAGCAGTCACCAACCATTCGTTCATATCAAAGTGCGGGTTACTTGCATTTTCTTCCAACACTTCATTGACATCTTTGAACCAAATTTGTTTAGCTTCATTTAAAGAAACGGAAGCCATCGATTTTATAGTACCTGTTCCACTATTTGAAATAGGAAAAAAAGCAGAATCCAATTGGAGTAATTGTTTATTTACTTTTATAAAAGATCCTTGCGTTAATCTTTTACCTTCATCAATCGGAAAGCTTTGAATAAAACCATTGTTTCCCATGGGTTGTATACCCGAATTTTGATATTGCGCTATTATATAGTCAACTGCTTTTTGTTCTCCTACACTTCCTGCTCTTCTGCCTTCTAATTCGTCACTTGCTAGCAATTGAATGTGGTTTTGTAGATTTTGAATGAGTATTTTGTCAGCTCTCTTGAGGTGTTGAGCTACTACTAAAAAAGGAGACATGGCCACAAGCAAAAAGACGATTCTGCGCATAAGATTCTATTTAAGCCACAAAGGTAAATAAAGCAATGACCAAAAGTGTCAGCTCTCTAAAATTACCTATGATTTTTATCATTCATAACCAGGTGCTCAATTTCTTATTTCGTAAGCAGGACCCAACCATAAAACCTAGCTTTGCGACCACATGAAAGCCGGTTTACATATTGCCTTAGTGGGTAACCCCAATAGCGGAAAAAGTTCTCTTTTCAATGCGCTTACTGGTATGCATCAAAAAGTAGGCAACTTCCCTGGCGTAACAGTAGATAAGAAAACGGGGCAATTGACATTGGCTGGTCAAGAAACCACACTCATTGATTTACCCGGCACCTATAGCTTTTACCCCAAGAGAGAAGATGAATGGGTGGCTTATAAAGTATTAATGGGCGTAGATACAGATTTAAAAACCGATCTCATATTACTTATTGCCGATGCAAGTAATTTAAAAAGAAACTTACTTTTTTGTAGTCAAATCATAGATTTAAAAATTCCGGTTGTTTTAGCATTAACCATGAATGACTTGGCTGCTAAAAAAGGAATTAAAATTGATATTGAAGGATTACAAGAAGACTTAGGTATTCCAGTAGTTGCTGTAGATGCCAGAAAAAATAAAGGACTAACTGAATTAAAAACAGCGTTGGTTAACATTATACAAACGCCTCGATCAAAAAACCAGGAAAGTTTTATTGATAATAAAAAGCTGGCACCTAATGCGATTGATGCCTTTAGAAAATTGTATCCAACTAATAGTGATTATGCAGCGCTGCATTATTTAATGCATCACGAAGCATTCCCTTTAGAAACAGAAATGCAATCGCAAATTGAGCAAATTGAAATTGATAACGATTTTAATCATACTAAAACGCAGGCGCAAGAAATATTGCAACGCTATAGTCATATTCAAGAAATAATGAAAAGCAGAGTGGTAGCACCCGACCCTACTGCTAAGAAAAAAAGATCAGAAAAATTAGATACAATATTTTTACATCGTGTGGGTGGTTATGCCATTTTACTTTCTGTTTTATTTGTTTTATTTCAATCGGTATTTTGGATGGCTAAATTTCCGATGGATGGTATTGAATGGATATTTACCCATTTAACAACTTATTTAAATTCAGTGTTGCCCAATGTTTGGTGGGAAGATTTACTAGTAAATGGATTGGTAGCGGGTATTGGCGGCATAGTAGTTTTTGTGCCGCAAATCATGATATTGTTTGGGCTGATTACTTTATTAGAAGATACAGGATACATGGCGCGTATTAGTTTTTTAAGTGATAAATTAATGCGCAAAGTAGGATTGAATGGAAAGAGTGTGATGCCAATGATAAGTGGCTTTGCTTGTGCTGTGCCAGCCATCATGAGTGCTAGAAATATTGAAAATAAAAAAGAGCGTTTACTAACTATAATGGTAACCCCATTCATGAGTTGTAGCGCAAGATTACCCGTATACACTATATTAATTTCTTTAGTAATTGACGATAAGATGTATTTTGGTTTTTTAAGTCTGCAAGGCTTGGTGATGATGGGATTATATCTAATGGGCATTATAATGGCTTTGCTAGCAAGTATGGTATTGAAATGGTTTATAAATATAAAAGAGAAAAGTTATTTTATTTTAGAACTACCAGTATATCGCGCTCCTCGTTGGAAAAATGTGGGCACTACCATGATACAGAAAGCAGGCATCTTTGTAAGAGACGCAGGCAAGGTTATTATCGTGATAAGTTTATTATTATGGTTTTTAAGTAGCTATGGCCCCAGTGAACCCATGCAAAAAGTAGAAGCGCATTATGCACAACAAAAATTATTATTAAAAAATACAGGCGATGCAGCAGGTACAGCTACAGCAAAGCAAATTGAAAAAGAGTATCATACAGAAAAACTAGAAAATTCATACGCGGGTATGATAGGAAAAAAATTAGAACCTGTTATTTCACCATTGGGATTTGATTGGAAAATTGGCATTGCATTGGTAACCTCATTTGCTGCAAGAGAAGTTTTCGTGGGCACCATGGCTACTTTATATAGTGTAGAAGAATCGGACAATAGTTCACTAAGAGAAAAATTAAAATCGGCTGTAAGACCTGATGGCACACCAGTATATAGTTTAGCAGCTGCCTTATCATTAATGATATTCTACGTTTTAGCCATGCAATGCATGAGTACACTCGCTGTGGTTAAACGTGAAACACAAAGCTGGAAATGGCCCACCATACAATTCTTTATGATGACAGGTCTTGCCTATTTCATGAGCTGGGTAGTGTATGTGGTAGTGAAGTAAAAAGAAAAAATCAAATGGTAACTTATCTATTTTTTACTTCCTCAAAGGCTTCATCATAATCGGCGCGAATAGTGCCCATTACGCGATCCCAGAATAGAAAGTATAAGCCATAATTTCCTTTGAAGTATTTATGATGCTGGTTATGGTTTACAGAAGTATTAATCCATTTGCCAAACCTACTTTTACTAAATCCTTTTGGATATAATTCCCAGCCCAAATGGCCATAAATATTATATAAAATGGATAGTAAAAAGAAAATCGCAATATGTGATTTGTGAATAGGAATAGTAAATAAAAACACTACAAAAATACCCACTTCAACAATCGATTCTAATGGATGAAATGCATAAGCAGCCCAAGGAGAAGGGTTGGTAGATTTGTGATGCACTAAATGCATGATATTAAATAAACTTTTATGATGCATGATTCTGTGTGTCCAATAGAAATAAGTATCGTGCATAATAAACATAATAGGGAAAGCTAAAAAATAATAAACCTGGCCATAATCACTTATGTTTTCATACAAAGTAGTGTGAGGACTTACTGCAGGATTTACAATAAAAAAAAGAGGTATTAACGCGAAAATAAAAATAGTAATAGTGCTATAGAATATTTCACGCAAATAATCGGTGTATTTAGGAAAAAGTGATTGTATTTTTTGTTTTAAAATTTTATTTTTCAAAATAATATAAAATAATAAAAAAACACTGCCGGCAATTAGATAATACCTGCCAGCTACTCTTTCTAAAAAAAATAAATATTTATCCAATTGAATGTTCATAATAGTAGGCGAAGATAATGAAAAATGAAATTGACTTATATAGAAGTGTATTATATTATTTTACAACTGATGTAAGTTCAGATTTTAACAACAAAATATCTTCCTTGATACGATTTATTTCAACCAATAAAGTGCCATTATACACTCCACGAATACGTCGATATTGATCTATTAAAATGAAATTTTCAGTATGTAAAAATTCATTGCCCGATTGATAATATCCAACGGTATCGCCAGCAAAATATTGTTGTTTTGCTAAACCATATATCTCTTTTTTATTACCAGTAAGTAAGTGCCATTTTGTTGCGTCAACCTTGTTGTCCAAGGCATATTTATGTAACACTTTTACATCGTCTGTTTCAGGGGTTACCGAATGGGAAAGCAATAAAATAGAAGTATCATTTTTAAACGCCTCTTGCAACAAGTACATATTATTTGTCATTTTAGGACAAATATTACGACACTTGGTAAAAAAGAAATTAGCAACATATATTTTACCATTCACTAGGTTTTCGTCAACCACCCTGCCATTTTGATCTAAAAAGGAAAAAGAGGGTATGGTATGAATATGATTATAACTACTATCGGTTTGGTTAATCCATTCCGGTGTCCAATCAGGTTGATTGAAAAAAGGAAGTGTCACTAAAGAATCTGAGACCTGAATTACATTTTTATTACTTGCGCTATTACAAGCACAGAAAAATAATGCGCAGCCAATAAAAAAATAAAAAAAAGAAGTATGGGGTTTCATTTATTTAATTTTAAAATCAATAGAATCCTGTGGGGTCATACACAATTTCAAGCCAATCAAACCAAATCTTCTACCTTGCTTTACAACATAATTTGCGCGTATAATTCCATTTTCCCACCACATTTTTTGACTCCCATTTTCATATCCCATTTCATAATGAAATGCCTTATAGGCCTGGCCGTTACGATACCATTCATTAGCAACTCCCTGCAGTTCGCCCTCCATAAAATTAAATTCAAATTTAGGTTGTCCATCTTCCCAAAAACCAATATGCTTCCCTACTTTTTTTCCTAAATGATAGGTTCTATATTCTGCTAACTGATTATTTGGATACCATTTTTTAAATACTCCTTCCTCTACACCATCTAAGTAGCTTCCCACAAATAAAGAATCGCCATTTGTGAAAAGATCAAAACAGTACCCACTATATTTTATATTTTGATAATAAAGCGTGTCTTGATGAAAAGATAAAAAACGATCCTTACTGTTTACATATTTATTGGGTAAAAGCATTGCAGAATGTAGCGTATCCTTCACAACAGAAACATCAACTGCTTGCACTGATTCTTTTGTATGGCATGCTTGCATAAACAAACCAGCCACAATACAGGTATAATAAAAAATGACTTTCATTTATTGAGATACAGTGCCAGGGCTACCATAAAAACCTGATCCATTAATATATGGATCATTACTAGTAATATGATAATGATAAATGCCAGCAGGATAATCGGTTGTAACAGCAGTGTGACCGTGGTAAGCATCTAATTTAGTATTATCAACCAAAGTCCCATTTTCCTCCGGACCATACACAGGAAATCCATCTAATAAAAATCCCAATAAAGAAGATTTTGTCACTTTAACTGTTGTTAAATAAAGTGGTTCCACATGATAATGATATTGTCCTGTAGGTGCAGGATGACCCCAGTAGCGATCAAAGGAAACCACTTCGCCTGTTAAAGGTTGATTAGGTCCTGCATACTGGTTAAAAAAAGGAACCCCATTTAAGGAAACACCAATGGCACCTAATGGTGTAGCCATATGATTTGTGGCCATTTTAGGATCTGCTGGAATTTTAAATACATAAGATTTCTCACTAATGGAGTTTGGATTTTTTGCAAAATTATAACCCCCAAAAGTGACTCCTGAAAAATTATCATACAATGCATTCGATGTTGCATAGTAAGAACTTTTATGATCAGGAGCGCCATTTGATTTTATAGTAATGTAAGTACCATCGGAAGTGATGCTTGAAGCGCCATATACTTTCTTGAAAACATCAGGAACTGTATTATTTACTGTGGGTGCAGGGGTGGTGCTACTTATTGAACTTGTTGAATCTTTTGAGCAAGCACTTGTTAAAATAATTAACATTGAAAGAATAATAATCTTATTCGTCATGAGAGAAGGTTTAGCGAATTGGATGAAAAAATAATAAGAAGGTTTAAAACGATTTACAATATTAATTAAAAAAAACACCCCGTATCCAAAACGGAACGGGGTGCGCAATAAATTAACAATTAAGTTTTACCAACCGCTAATGGCAAGTATTTCTTTAGTATGATCTTTGGTGTCGGGTTTTTCAATTATAAACCTTACCATACCTGCTTCGTCAATTAAAAAAGTGGTACGGGAAGTGCCCATATAAGTACGGCCCATAAATTTCTTCTGGCCCCATAAATTGTATTTGTCAACTATTTTCTTGTCTTCATCGGCAATTAAAGAAAAGGGTAGCTCATATTTTTCGATGAACTTTTGATGAGATTTAACCGAATCCACACTCACCCCTAACACTTGTAAGCCTTTCTTTAACAATGCTTTATAATTATCACGCAAATTACAAGCTTGTGCTGTACAACCTGGTGTATCATCCTTTGGGTAAAAATATAGGACAAGCTTTTTCCCCTTAAAATCGGCTATAGAAACTGTATTGCCATGTTGATCAACGCCTTTAAACAGGGGCGCTTTAGAACCTTCTTTAATAACTGCCATAATCTTGAATTGGCGGTGAAGATAGCATTTAAAAAGGACAAAAATGTTTAGGGTTAAAATGGGGCAAATTCAGGCAAATTTTTGTAGGTTTGCGCAATTTATATTTTTGTACGCTATGCCAAAAGACACATCCATCAAAACGGTATTAATTGTAGGTTCTGGACCCATTATTATTGGTCAAGCCTGCGAATTTGACTACTCTGGTTCACAAGCAGCTCGTTCATTAAGGGAAGAGGGTATTAAGGTAATCCTAATCAATAGCAACCCTGCCACCATCATGACCGATCCAATGATGGCCGACAAAGTTTATTTATTACCATTGACCATTGAAAGCATTGAACAAATTTTACAAGAGAATCAAATTGACGCAGTACTTCCCACCATGGGAGGACAAACGGCTTTGAACTTATGTAAGGAAGCAGATGAAATTGGTTTATGGAAACAATACAATTGTAGAATGATTGGAGTGGACGTGGCAGCGATAGATTTAGCAGAAGATAGAGAACAGTTTAGACAATTGATGGTAAGGATTGGGATTGCAGTAGCACCCAGTAAAGTAGCCAATAGTTTTTTAGAGGGAAAAGAATTTGCGCAAGTAATTGGATTTCCATTAGTAATACGTCCTTCCTTTACTTTAGGAGGAACAGGTGGAGGATTTGTACACGACGCTTCTGAATTAGACGCTGCTTTAGAGAAAGGATTAAAGGCCTCTCCTATTCATGAAGTATTGGTAGAGAAAGCTGTGTTGGGATGGAAAGAATATGAATTAGAATTATTAAGAGATCAAGCAGATAATGTTGTGATTATATGTACTGTTGAAAATTTGGATCCCATGGGTGTGCATACAGGAGATTCTATAACAGTAGCACCCGCCATGACTTTGAGCGATACATCCTTTCAAGACATGCGTAATAAAGCCATGTTGATGATGCGTAGCTTAGGAAATTTTGCGGGAGGTTGTAATGTACAGTTTGCACAGAATCCAGTAACAGAAGAATTAATTGCTGTTGAAATAAATCCAAGAGTATCACGTTCATCAGCGCTTGCATCAAAAGCAACAGGTTACCCTATTGCAAAGATTGCAGCCAAGTTGGCCATTGGATATAGATTAGATGAATTAAAAAATCAAATTACACAAACTACATCTGCTTATTTTGAACCAGCATTAGATTACGTAATTGTAAAAATGCCGCGTTGGAATTTTGATAAATTTAAAGGGGCCAATGATACCTTAGGCTTACAAATGAAAAGTGTAGGAGAAGTAATGGCCATAGGAAGAAGCTTTACAGAAGCCATACAAAAAGCATGTCAAAGTTTAGAAAATGAAGCGATAGGTTTGGGCTATTATGGAAAGAGTTTGATGAAGAATGAAGAGTTAATGGAATATATCAAAATTCCAAAATGGGATAGAATTTTTAGAATCAAAGATGCTTTAATGCAAGGCTCTACTGTTCGTTCTATTGCAGCAGCTACAGGTATTGACAATTGGTTTTTATACCAGATAAGAATTATCTGCAATGTTGAAAAAGAATTGATGAAGCATAGTCTTGAAACTATTCCTACAGAATTGATGAAAGAAGCGAAGCACCATGGTTTCAGCGATATGCAAATAGCTAAATTATTAACAGGCAATACCAATGATGATGCAGTTTACGAAAAAAGAAAGGCGCTAGGCATTACAAGAGTGTACAAAATGGTGGATACTTGTAGCGCAGAGTTCGCAGCTAAGACGCCGTATTTTTATTCTACCTTTGAAAATTAATTAACGCATTCAAGAAAACTAAATAATATGAACGTAAAAGATATCGTAGCCTTAAATGAAAAAGAAACCAGAGCTGGATTTGGCGAAGGCATTCATGAGTTGGCAAAAGAAAATAGCGAAGTAGTAGTATTAACTGCCGACTTAGCAGGTTCATTTAAATTAGGTCCCTTCATTAAAGAATTCCCCGATCGTTTTATAGAAGTAGGTATTGCAGAAGCCAATATGATAAGTATGGCAGCAGGTTTAACTATTGGAGGAAAAATTCCTTACACCACTACCTTTGCTAATTTTAGTACAGGAAGAGTATATGATCAAATAAGACAAAGCGTTGCGTATTCAGATAAGAATGTAAAAATTTGTGCGTCTCATGCAGGATTAACATTAGGGGAAGATGGAGCAACGCATCAAATATTAGAAGACATTGGACTCATGAAAATGTTACCAGGCATGACGGTGGTGGTGCCTTGCGATTTTAACCAAACTAAAGCAGCTACCAAAGCCATTGCCAATTACCATGGCCCAGTGTACTTACGTTTTGGAAGACCTAAGTGGCCTAACTTTACGAAAGAAGATGGATCTGATTTTGTCATTGGTAAAGCACAAAAATTAAGTGATGGTAAAGACATTACTTTATTTGCATGTGGACACTTAGTATGGAAAGCGATTGAAGCTGGTAAAATTTTAGAAGCCACAGGGGTAAGTGTTGAAGTAATTAATATACATACCATAAAGCCTTTAGATGTTGCAGCCATTGTGGAAAGTATTAAAAAAACAGGATGCGCAGTCACTTGCGAAGAACATAATATTATTGGTGGCATGGGAGATTGCATTGCACAAGTAGCAGCAACACATTGCCCTATTCCTATTGAATACATTGGTACTAAAGATACTTTTGGAGAAAGTGGCACACCGAATCAATTGTTAACGAAGTACGGATTAGATACGCCGAACATTGTAGAAGCTGCAAAGAAAGTATTAGGAAGAAAAGGGTAATTGAAATTACTTCAAATTATAAGAGGGGAAAATCCAGGTTGACGAAATATATTCAAACTTGAGGTTTCAATTTGAAACCTCAAGTTTGAAACAAGGGGGCGAAAAATAATAAGAAAAAATAATTAAGGCGCCAATCTTACTTTAACCCAATTGTCTTTTTCAAAACTGTATTGTATACGATCGTGCAAGCGCGAACTGCGGCCTTGCCAAAATTCCATTTTAAAAGGATGCACTATATAACCACCCCAATGTGGTGGCAAAGGCACATTGCCTTCTTTGTATTTTTTGGTATTGTCTGCAACCAATTTTTCAAGGTATTCGCGATTTGGAATAATTTGACTTTGTGGTGAAGACCAAGCCCCTACTTGACTTCCCAAGGGTCGTGAATGAAAATATTCTGCACTTTCTTCGACACTTACTTTTTTAACCACTCCCGTGATGCGTACTTGACGTTCTAATTCTTTCCAGAAAAAATTCATCGCAGCTACTGGATGTGCAGCCATTTCTTTTCCTTTATCACTATCATAGTTGGTAAAGAATATAAAACCTTCAGGGGTGTAGCCTTTTAAAAGTACTACGCGCGACGAAGGAGCGCGGGCATCATCAATAGTGGAAAGTACAAAAGCATTTACTTCATCAATATTACTTTCAATGGCGTCTTCCCACCAATGCGTAAATTGATCCATTGGATGCGCCGAAGTAGCTGCTTCATCCAAAGAAGCCATTTGGTAATCGCGGCGTATAGAAGCAATATCCTTTTGCATAAATTTTTTATTTAGTCGCGTACAAAATATTAATCACAGATAATAATAATAACATGCCTACCAATTGATGCAATTGCGCCAACCATTCAAAACCACCCCAAATACCCGGAATAATATGTACACTAGAAAGCACTGTAAAAATACCTAAAAGAACTTGTATGAACACCAATAGCGCTGGGGCAATTCTTGCTCGTACCCAAAAATTATTGCCTTGCAGTTTTAATAATTTGGCAGACCATAGTATAATAAGTAGTAATAATAGGTAGGCTACCCCGCGATGAATAAAATGAATCCAAATAGTATTATTAACTGCATTAAGAAAAAACCCTTCCTTCCCTAATAAACCAGCTGGCACCCACTCCCCATTAATGGTAGGCCAAGTACTTGCCACATTGGCTGCCTTATGTCCCGCCATTAAAGCCCCATAAATGAGTTGAAAAAAGAGTATTAGCAAAATAACCCAAGCAAATTTTCTGATAGTACTTATTTTATGCGTTGCATCTTGGTTACCACTATTGCGACGTATAGGTTGAGCGATCAGCGATAAAGCAAACCAATAGGTATAAGCCAATAAACCTAATGCAAAAACAAAATGCAATGCTAAACGAGTAGGTTTTACATACACCGCATCTCCCTCTAAACCACTAGCTACCATAATCCAACCAATGGCGCCTTGCAATGCACCTAATAAAAATAAAACCAACAAGGGTTTAATCATATTAGGTTGGAAATATTTTTTAATAAAAAAATAAATAAAACCAAATGCAAAAACTAAACCAATAGTACGTGCCCATAAACGGTGGAACCATTCCCAATAGAAAATAAACTTGAAATTAGAAATTGTAAAATCAAAATTAAGTAATTGAAATTGAGGGGTGGTCTTGTATTTAGCAAATAATGTTTGCCAAGCTGCTTCATTCAAAGGGGGCAATGCTCCCGTTACCACATCCCATTCTGTTATGGAAAGACCACTACCCGTTAAACGCGTAATTCCGCCTAAAGCAATTTGAACTACTGTCATGAAAACCCCCAATAATAGCCAGTTGGCTACTTTTCTTGATTTATGGTCATTCAAATCCATGCCTTCGTTTTAGACCACAAAGGTACAAAGTAATCAAACAAGGAGGTGAGATTGTCAATGGATTCTGCTAGAATGATTTTAGTTTCTAATAGAATCATTTTGGTTTCTCAGCAATATGTTTCAATTTTACGTTGAGTCATTCAGTGTAAAGTGAACAAAAACTAAATTTAACCTTGCCAAAATTATTGAATCAATATCAAGATACACTGCTTGAAGCAGGCTGTGATGAGGCTGGCAGAGGTTGTTATGCAGGACCTGTGTTTGCGGCGGCCGTCATACTTCCAAAAAATTTCTATCACCCTTTATTAAATGATAGCAAGCAATTAACCGAACTACAACGCGATTTGCTAGCACCTATTATAAAAGACGCCGCAATTAGCTGGGCAGTTGCGCAGCAATCTGCTGCAGAAATTGACGCTTCTAATATTTTAAAAGCTGCTATCAAATGCATGCATTTATCCTTAGATCAGTTAAAACCAAAAGCAAAATTTATAGCAGTGGATGGAAATCGTTTTTATGCCTATAAAAAAGTACCCCATCAAACCATCATAAAGGGCGATGGGCAATATGCCAATATTGCCGCTGCCAGTATCCTCGCTAAAACAGCAAGAGATAAGTGGATGCAAAAATTACACGCGAAATACCCGCAGTATGGCTGGGATAAAAATAAAGGATACGGCACCGCCGCGCACCGCGCGGCCATCGCCCGTTATGGCTTATGTTTCGAGCACCGAAAGAGTTTTAAAATTTTACCTCCTCAGCTGTCCCTCTTATAAATTTTTTGGATTTAATACTCCCAAACACCCAGACCTTGACGCAGTAAAACATACTCGTCTGTCGTGCAATCAATCACCGTTGAAGGAATGATACCGCCAATGCCGCCATCTACTACCATATCAATTTGATTGCTCCAATGTTCGTAAATAATTTCAGGATCGGTATAGTCTTCTACATTTTCTCCAGGAAAAGAGGCCGATAAAATAGGGTGGCCTAATGTTTCAATAATTGATAGTGCAATTTTATTATTAGGTATACGTAAACCAATTGTTTTTTTCTTTGATTGCAAAATTTTAGGCACTTGTTTACTAGCGGGTAAAATAAAAGTAAAGGGGCCAGGCAATGTTTTTTTCAAAATTCTATATAAAACATTGTCTATACTTTTAGCATAAGCGCTCAAATCGCTTAGATCAGAACAAATAAAACTAAGTTGCGCTTTTTCAGGATTTACTTTTTTAATAGCGCAAATTTTCTCCACTGCTTCATGATGTAAAATAGAACAACCAAGCCCATAAATGGTATCAGTGGGGTAAGCAATAATGCCGCCGCTTTCTAAACAGTCTTTAACCATAGTAAGTTGTCTAGCTTGAGGATTGTCGGGATGAATTCTAATTAGCATAAAGTGTATGCTACAAATTTACCCATTTTTATTCCAATAAGTTTTATTTTAATTTGTAGTAAATCAATCGCCATGTTTAGTATCATGTACCTCGAAGAAAAAATGTTAACACGTAGTTCCTTTCAACTTGCCATTGAAAAACAAGAAGAATGCAAAGTCATTTATAGCGGAGGAAATATTACTGAGTTTTGTAGTTATTTAAAACAAGTTACCCACCCACCCGATCTATGTATCATCGCAGATTGTTATAATTACATCGAGCTATTAACTATTATCAAAGCTATCAAGGCAAAGGGGAAGCATCCATTTATATTATTAAAATCAGATGCTAAATTTATAAAATCAATTTGCTTCTTAATGAAAAACGGATTGAATGGCATCTTCTTTACCGATGAGCCGCTTATCGATTTAAAACAATGTGTTCGCAACAGAACCAGGTTTAATTTATCGGCCGATAAATCTAAAATGATTACCAGTAATGCGTTGGGCGAAATAAATATTAGGGAGTTAAATTATAATAGGTCGCCGCTCACGAGAAATGAAATTATATTTATCCAACAATGTAGCAAGGATTTAAACTATGATCAAATAGCACAGGCACTTCAAAAAAGTATCAATACCATTTATGGTTATCGAGATAGAGTCTTTAAAAAATTGGAAGTGAAGCAACGCACTGCTATGGTAATGACAGCACTTAAAAGGAACTATATAGACTTATGAGCAAAAAAATAAGCCTCATAGAGGCTTATTTACAATTGAGTTTATATAATCTCCCAAGTTTCTTTACCGCGAATTAATTTATCTAAATCTCCTGCTCCTTTTGCTAAGGCCTCTTCTATTTGTAAAGACATCATTTCTTCGTAGCAAGGACGATCGTTGGTATAGAATACACCAAAAGGTCTTGGGAAAGTAGATCCTACTTCAGAAGGATTATCAAATAAGCGCGTTAAAATTTGCGCTTTATAAAAATCTTTTTCATCATGAATCCACATATCATCTGCACTATATTTCGATCCAATCTCAACTACTTCTGGACGGAAGCCATCAAAACGAATACCCATTTCACCATTTGCACCAAAAGTTAAAGGCTTTCCTTGTTCAACATATAAGCCATGTAATTGCTTAGTTGCTTTTTCAGTGAAAATTTCAAAAGCGCCATCATTAAAAATATTACAGTTCTGATAAATTTCTAAGAAGGAAGTTCCTTGATGCTTTTCTGCACGCGCAATCATTGTTTGCATATGCTTAGGATCACGATCCATAGTACGGCCAACAAAAGTAGCGTCAGCACCTAAAGCCAATGCGGCAGGATTAAATGGATGATCAATACTTCCTTGCGGAGAACTCTTGGTAATTTTATTTACTTCAGAAGTTGGTGAATATTGACCTTTTGTTAAACCATAAATTTGGTTATTGAACACTAAAAAGTTAACGTTTAAATTTCTTCTCAACATATGAATGGTATGGTTACCACCAATACTCATAGAATCACCATCACCCGCTACGATCCAAACACTTAATTCTGGTCTACTTGCTTTTAAACCACTTGCAATAGCCGTTGCGCGTCCATGAATAGAATGCATGCCATAAGTGTTCATATAATAAGGGAAACGGCTACTACAACCAATACCGCTAATAATTACAATATTTTCTTTAGGAACGCCAATAGTGGGCATCACTCTTTGTACAGAGGCTAAAATGGAGTAATCTCCACAACCTGGACACCAACGAACTTCTTGATCAGTTGCAAAATCTTTGGCTGTTAATGCAGCAACAGTGCTTTCTATTGTTTCAGTAGACATAGCTATTCTATTATTTAGTACGCGAAATTACATAAAGAAGGGCAATTTTTGTGCATAAAAGGGCAAATTATAAGCAGATTTTTAAGGTTAAAAAGAAGACTTTATGAAGCTAAAAAGCCCCTTTTCCATCAAATTCCTTCAACAGAACCCTATTTTACTTGCCTTCCCTTCCAAGTATAGGTTTTTACCTGCCCAAAAAGACCAGCCAATAAGGTATAACTAATATGGAGTGGTTGGTAAAAAACAAAGTATCGAAGTTGCTTTTGCAATTGATAAAATTTCGCAACAGGATCTAAAAAATAGAGTTCAAAAAAAGTTTTAAAAGCAATAGCAATAAGAAAAGACCCAACATGTCCCATTAATAACAAAAGTAAAAAACTAAAATTATAGACATACACTAAAAGCAATACCCAAAAAATAGAATTGTCGTCATAGTAACGGGCTTTACTAGACCACCTAATTCTTTGCATCATAAATTCTTTCCAGTTTTGCATTGCTTTAGTAAGTACAATTGCATCAGGATGATATAAGTATCCAATTTGTTTAGACAATGTTTTTTTCATTTTGTGCATGAGCAGCATATCATCACCACTTGCAATATGATCTACCCCTTGATAACCACCTACTGCAATAAAAGCAGATTTTTCAAAAGCCAAATTAGCCCCATTGCTCATAGAATGTTTGCCAGCGCCCACTGCAGCGGCTGTAATACCTTGCAATGCTAAAAAGTCCAACAATTGAAATTCATTTAAAATTCCTTTTTCTTTGATAAACATAACGGGTGCGGCTACGAAAACAGGATTATTTTTTTGAATATATTGATGATAAAGCGAAAGCCAATTCTTGGGCGCTATGCAATCTGCATCTGTGGTAATAATCCAATCTCCCTTGGCATGACTCACTGCTTTTTCAATTGCCTTCTTTTTGAAAGAACTTATTTCACCTGGCTTAAAATAATCTGCTAAACTTAATAAATGTACATGAGCAAATTGAGCATGTAAAGATTGAACAATAAATGCAGTATCATCTTCCGAAAAATCATCGATCACAATAATTTCAAAAGATTCACTTGGATAATTTTGTGCTAAAATGGAATCTACACAATTTTTAATATTACTTGCCTCGTTCCTAGCAGGTATAACAATGGTAAAACGGGTATAATTTTCAACCACCAAGCTTGGATTAAAATCAAAGTAAGAAAGCTTATCAAACCAATAGCGGTAGGCTACTAGTAAACCAGCATACAGAAAGGTTAAAATAGCTAATATCCAATCTAAAAGGTAGTGCATACCACAAAGTTAAATGCTTTTAACATGGCAGAAATAGGATTTTTTAATTGTTTGAATTAAATTGTACATTCAATTTTAATACAGTACAAAATTTTATGCAAAAAAAAGTTCTAGTAAGTGGTTGTTTTGATTTGTTACATAGTGGGCATATTGCATTTTTAAAAAATGCAGCTACTTATGGCGATTTATATGTTTGTATAGGTTCGGATAAAACTATTTACGATCTTAAAGGAAGGTATCCTGTCATCACACAAGATGAAAGAAAGTATATGATTGAATCGCTTGCTTGTGTAAAAGAATGTAAAATTAACAAAGGCAGTGGGTTACTCGACTTCTTAGGTGAACTAGAAGAAATTAAGCCGGCCGTTTTTGTAGTGAATGAAGATGGCAATACGCCTAATAAAATAGAATTATGCAAAATAAAAAATATTGAATTAATTGTATTAGATAGAGTTCCTAGCGAAGGATTGCCAGCAAGATCAACCACCAGTTTAAGAACAAATTCCATTATACCATTTCGTATAGATTTAGCAGGCGGATGGCTGGATCAACCCTATGTAAATAAATTATATGCAGGCCCTGTTATTACTATATCTATTGAGCCCACTATAGAATTCAATAATAGAAGTGGCATGGCAAGTAGTACCAGAAACAAAGCCATTGAATTATGGAAAGCACAATTACCAGAGGGGGATCCTATACAATTAAGTAAAATTCTTTTTAGTTATGAAAATCCTCCAGGTACTAAAAATGTGGCAGGTTCGCAAGATGCTTTAGGTATTGTAATGCCTTGTTTAAATTATCATCATTATTCAAAAGATAATTATTGGCCAAGTGAAATAAAAACAATTGAAGATGAAACTGTTTTAAGTTGGATCGAAGATCATATTTATTTAATACCACTTGACCCAAGAAGTAATAGTTATGATGTACTTGCAAAAACAAATATTTCGGAAGAGGGTGCCAAAAATTTAGCAGACGCTGCTATTACATGTTGGGATGCTATATTAAAAAAAGATCTACAAGCTTTTGGTAGTGCATTCCTTGAATCCTTTCATGCACAAATTGCGATGTTTCCCAATATGTTCGATGATTCCATTAAACCAACCATTGAAAAGTACGGTCCAAAAAGTATTGGCTATAAATTATCTGGTGCAGGCGGAGGCGGCTATTTAATATTAATTGCCAAAGAGCCCATCGAAAACGCCATACAAATTAAGATTAGACGTAAAAATATGATGTAATTCATCATTTCAAAAACCTCCCAAAATGCTCATTTTAGGGCAAAAAAGGCCAAAAATTCAATAAAAGACTCAAAAAAAGGCAAATAATTGCATAATTCATGAAAATTGGTTGTACATTTATATTAGTTGCATAACTAACTATATGTCAAACAACCAATTCAAAAGAGGCGAATTATACAGTGTCATAAATGGCATGGCTACCACCGCTGTAGCAAGACGATTACAAAAGAATTTTAGAAACGCAGGACTCGATATAACAATTGAGCAGTGGTCTATCTTATACCATTTATGGAAAGAAGATGGACTAAGTCAACTAGAATTAGGGAATAGAACTTTCAGAGATAAAGCAAGTACCACTCGTCTTATAGATAATTTAGAAAAACAAGAACTAGTCTTACGAGTAGCGAGTAAAGAAGATCGACGTATTAATTTGGTATACTTAACTGATATCGCGAAGCCCTTGCAACAAATTACCTATGAGCTAGCCAATCAAACTATGAATGAAGCTTTGTTAGACATTACGAAAGAAGAAATTGATATTGTAAAAAATGTTTTTCAAAGAGTGTATGATAATTTAATGAATAAAGATCTACAATAAAAAATACAGAAAAAATTATAAATAAATTTTATGCAAAGTACCAAAACAGTAATTAAAGGCGGCGAATGGATTATCAAAGAAGTAAATGCAAATGATATTTATATTCCCGAACAATTTAATGAAGAGCAACTAATGGTGCGCGATATGTGTACCCAATTTGTTGACACCGAAGTATTACCAATAATGGATAGAGTAGATAAATTAGAGCCAGGCTTAATGCCTTCTCTACTTTCAAAAGCAGGCGAGCAGGGCTTATTGGGCATTACCGTGCCTGAAGCGTATGGAGGTTCAGGAAAAGATTTTGTAACCTCTGTAATTGTTGCCGAATATTTAGGCGGTGGCTATTCTTTTTCAGTTGCCAACGCCGCACATGCAGGTATTGGTACTTTACCTATTTTATATTTTGGAACAGAAGCGCAAAAACAAAAGTATGTTACCAAATTAGCAACAGGTGAATACAAAGGCTCTTATGGTTTAACCGAACCCAATAGTGGATCAGACGCTTTAAGCGCAAAGACAACCGCAAAATTATCTGCCGACGGCAAACATTATATTTTGAATGGACAAAAATGTTGGATCACCAATGGTGGCTTTGCCGATGTCTATACTGTATTTGCAAAAATAGATGGAGAACAATTTACTGCATTCATCATAGAAAGAGGAACTGAAGGATTTACACAAGGACCCGAAGAACATAAAATGGGTATCAAAGGATCTTCTACCGTACAATTATATTTTCAAGATTGTAAAGTACCTGTTGAAAATGTACTAGGAGAAATTGGCAAAGGACATATCATTGCGTTTAATATTTTAAATATTGGAAGATTAAAATTAGGGGCAGCTACCATTGGGGGTGCAAGAAGAGCATTAACTGAAACAGTTCAATATGCAAAAGCTAGAGAGCAATTTAAATTACCCATTGTAAAATTTGGTGCCATCAGACATAAACTAGCCGAAATGGCCATTCGTTTATGGGTAGGAGAAAGTGCTTTATATAGAGTCTCTAATAATATCGATGAACAAGAACAATTATTATTAGCAGCTGGAAAGTCTTTATCTGAATCCTTATTAGGTGCTGCCGAAGAATATGCTATTGAGTGTGCCATTTTAAAAGTATTTGGTAGTGAGGTATTAGATTTTGTAGTAGATGAAGGCGTGCAAGTACATGGCGGTAATGGTTATAGCGATGAATATGCCATTTCAAAAGCCTACCGTGATAGTCGTATTAATAGAATTTACGAAGGAACCAATGAAATCAATAGATTGTTAACGGTGGACATGGTTTTAAAACGTGCCATGAAGGGTAAGTTAGATTTAATGGGCCCTGCCATGGAAGTGCAAAAAGAATTAATGAGTGTACCAGATTTTGGAGGTGGCGAGGATACTCCATTTGCAAAAGAAAAACAAGCGATAGCTAATTTCAAGAAATGTATTTTGATGGTTGCTGGCGCTGCAGTGCAAAAGTTAATGATGACCTTAAATAAAGAACAAGAAATTTTAATGAACATCGCCGATATGTCTATTATTACTTTTCATGCGGAGTCGGCTTTATTAAGAGTAGAAAAATTAGCTGCATTAAAAGGCGAAGCTGCTGTTGCAGTGCATGCAGATATTGTGCGCACTTATATTTATGATGCAGCCGATGCTATCAATAAAGCTGGTAAAGACGCATTAAATAGTTTTGCGGAAGGAGATGAGCTACGCATGATGAATATTGGATTAAAGCGATTCACTAAAGTAGACGCTTTCAATAGCAAAGAAGCCCGCAGAAGAATTTGCGCGCAACTAGTTGCAGATGATGGTTATAAATTATAAGATCTTCAAACTAATTATTAGTAAGTGTTCTACAAAAAGTCCTACCGAGCAATTGGTAGGACTTTTTTATGATAATTAATATTGTAATAAATTAAGTAGAAAGCTATGCTAAGCCTTTACGCTTTTGAATCCTAGCTTTTCTGGTGTAATAGGTAAGTCTCTTACTCTTTTTCCAGTAGCATTGTACACAGCATTAGATACTGCCGCTGCAAAACCAATTAAAGCTATTTCTCCAATACCTTTGGCGCCAATATCATTAATATTAGGGTCTGGTTTATTTACAAACCAAACATCTGTTGCTGGAATTTGAGAATGCAAAGGAACATGGTAAGCGCCAAAGCTTGCATTGATAATTTGACCAGTGGCGTGGTCTATCTCTAGTTTTTCAGTAAGTGCCATTCCTATCCCTCCTACTACACCGCCAATCATTTGACTTCTTGCCGTTTTAGGACTAATAATTTTACCAGCATCCCCTGTGGTTACTACATTTAAAATTTTAATACTGCCATCTTTTGGATTCACAGACAACTTAACAAAATGAGCAGAAAATGAATTACTGGTAAATTTAAGCTGTGCTGCTGTTTTACCATTAGAAGTAATGGTTAAATCTATTTTTTCTTGATTGGCTAATTTTAATAAAGCACTAATATCTATTTTAGTATTCGCATCTGTTTTTAAAACAACCATTTCATTTTTAACCTCTAAAGCATCAGCAGTAGTAGCAGAAAATGCAGGTGCATATTGAATAGCTAATTCTTTAATTTTTTGTTGTAAAGTTTTGCATGCTAAATCAACTGCCGAACCTACTGTAGAAGTAGTACCAGAACCCCCTTGTGAAGGACCCGGAGGTAAATCAGAATCGCCTAGTTTGAATTTAATTTTTTGAATGGGCATTTGCAAAGCATCTGCAGCAATGATAGACATGCTTGTCATAGTCCCAGGACCCATATCACTTACTGCACACTCTAATAATAATTTACCATCATTGCTTAAGACTATTCTTACCGATGCACTTCCTTTGCCCGCGCCAAATACGCCCACCGACATTCCATAACCAATTAATAAACCATTTTCTTTTAAAGTGCCAGGTACCATTGCACGATTTTTCCATCCTATTTTTTCCATGCCATAGGCATAACAATCTTTGATATTAATATCCGAGAAGGGTAATTTATTTTCAGGATTAATAGCCGTAAAATTTTTAATTCTTAATTGAATGGGATCCATCTTTAATTTATAGGAAAGCTCATCAATAGCACTTTCTAATGCAAAGCAACCCGTTGCTTCACCAGGACCTCGCATCCATATAGGTGTACTTAAGTCTAAGGGAAGAATACTATATTTAGTATCCACATTTTCGCAAGCATATAAAAATTTAGAAGCTTCTACAATCCCTTCTCTAAAATCTTCGTATCTAGAAGTATTACTAATGGCTTCATGTGAAATGCCTATAAAATTTCCTGCAGCATCTGCTCCCAATCCAATTTTTTGCCAAGACTGCGGACGATACCCCACCATGCTAAACATTTGAGGACGCGTAAGTACTAACTTAATAGGACGATTTAATTTTTTTGAAGCAATACAAGCTGCCACTACATGCGGCCAACTTCTTAATCCACTTCCAAAGCCACCTCCTACATTTTCAGCAATGACTCTAACATTTTTATCTGATAGACCAAAAGTTTTAGCAATAGTTGATTGTGTACTTTTTGGTCCCTGTGTTTTATCATATAAAGTAATCTTATCCTCCCCTTCCCAATATGCAATGGTAGCAAATAGTTCCATGGCATTATGTACTTCAATAGGAATATTATATTCAGCTTCCACAAAGGCAACAGCTTCTTTAAATTTCTTCTCCGTACCTCTCTTATAATTAATAGGTGCTTTTAAATTAGCAGGCTCTAATCTTGCTTTATCAAAATTAGTTTCAAATTTTTCTACTTCATATTCTGCTTTCACAAAACGAATAGCTGCATTGGCATTTTCAAAACTATCCGCAACCACTAAAGCTATTGGTTGACCAAAGAAACGTACTTTATTATCATTTAAAGCTTTATACCCTCTCCACTCCGTAACATTTTTGGGTCTTTCTGCAGCATTCGTTGAATAACCAGGAACAGCTGGGCAGTTGGCATAATAAATAATGTCTAAGACCCCAGGCATTGCTAAGGCTTTGCTAGTGTCTACATTTTTAATAGTCCCTTTGGCAATAGTACTAGTCACAAATACAGCATAAGCCATATTGGGTAAATTATGTTCTGCTGTGTACTTAGCTTTACCTGTTACTTTATCAGCGCCATCTACACGCTCATCTTCCCAGAATATTGTATTATTATTTGATTTCATAATGTTGAATTAAAGGAATTAAATTTTAGCTCCCGATTTAGCTACTTCTTCAATAGCATCTACAATGTTTTGATACGCACCACATCTGCAAATATTAGTATCCATATAGGTTTGAATACTTTTTCTTGTTTTTGCATTGCCTTCTCTCACACAAGCCACCGCAGACATAATTTGTCCCGAAGTGCAATAGCCGCATTGAAAGGCATCATTTTTTAAGAAGGCGGCTTGCATAGGATGTAATTTTTCTCCCTCACTTAATCCTTCAATAGTAGTAATTTTATTGTTCTGATTATTCAATGCTAATTGAATACAAGACTTAGTTCTTTTACCATTGATATGAATAGTACAAGCACCGCATTGTCCCATTTCACAACCTTTCTTCGTACCTGTATACGCTAAATCTTCTCTTAATAAATTAAGTAGTGTTGTTCTTGCATCAATTTCAAGATTCATTAATTTACCATTAATGGTAATGGCTAATTTTTCTTTGGCAATAGGTAAAGGAACAATTGCATCCATTGCAAAAGTTTTAACTAAAGTAGCAGGTGTAAAATAAAGCACTGCAATAGAAGCAGATTTTTTTAAAAAGCCCCTTCTGCCATCATGCTGATTACAGGGTTTCATAAGCGTAGGTTTGATGTAATTTACAAACGAAATTTTAAACAATCTTCACATTACGAGAAAAACTTTCCTCTAAAGAAATTAAGGTTTCTGTACGCTCAATTCCTTTAATTTTTTGAAGCTCGTCATGTAGTACAAAACGAAGTTGTTGAATGTCTTTGCAAACAATTTCAACAAACATGCTATAATTTCCTGTTGTATAGTTTACACGAACTACCTGCGGAATATTTTTTAAAGCCAACGCAACGGTATCATACATAGAACTCTTCTCTAAGTATATACCAATAAAAGCAATGATGTCATAGCCTAATACTTTTAAATCCACGGCCAGTCGTTTGCCTTGCACAATACCCAACTCTTCTAGTTTTTTAATACGCACGTGAATCGTACCACCCGATACAAAAAACTGCTTGCCTAAATCGGCATAGGAAACTTCCGCATCCTGCATCATGGCTTGAATAATTTGCAAATCGAGCTTATCTAAGCTTTTGTCAATGTTTAATTTAGGGGTAATTTTTGGGTCCATATTTATATAATTTTAAATAATATAGCAATTTATTAATAATATTCTATATTTTGATAAATTTACTTAAAATATTTGCAATATATTGCCCATTACCTTAGTTTTGATATATCAAATGAGGGAAATACAACAATAACCGCACTCAAATGATAAGTTCTTCAATACTGTGGGGTGATGAAATCTTGGAATACATGCCTCCTTGTCTCGGAGGTGGGGATCACGGGATAAACGTAACATAGAGCCGTTCCGCAAGGGACGACCAGGGTCGACCACTGAACTTTGTGTTATAGCTAACTGCCTCATGGAGGTTCGAGCCCTCCCCCTACAGCCAAAAAAAAGAAACAATCTATGGTTTTTACACCATAGTTGTTTCTTTACTGCGTAAAACCCGAACTTCAAGTTCTATTTTGATTTAGTATTCAAATTTGCTTT